>Ga0207952_1000673_pt1 | contig 22042 bp, 16 predicted proteins | sample SubbioR12Aug_8Ca_FD_184831 | JGI IMG/M metagenome (GOLD analysis project Ga0207952, IMG submission 184831) | Serpentinite rock and fluid subsurface biosphere microbial communities from McLaughlin Reserve, California, USA - CR12Aug_8Ca (SPAdes) | ecosystem: Environmental > Terrestrial > Deep...
CGCCTGCTGTTTGACAGCAAGGGTATTTTTGCTGACCAGCTTGATGCCATCTCGCGCGCCAAACACAAGCGCACCGTTGGTGACACGATAGACTTGTCGCTGCTGACTGATGGACTGGAAGCAGAACGCGAACAAGGCATCACTATTGACGTGGCCTATCGCTACTTCGCGACACCAAAACGCAAGTTCATCATCGCCGATACACCTGGCCATGAACAATACACGCGCAATATGGTGACTGGTGCATCGACTGCCGATGCAGTCATCATTTTGATCGACGTGTCCAAGGTCAAACTCAATGATGATGGCAGTGTCGATTTGCTGACGCAAACCAAACGTCATTCCACCATTGCCCATTTGCTGCAGATTGAACATGTTATCGTCGCCGTCAACAAGATGGATCTGATCAATTATGACCAGACCGTGTATGAGCGCATCATTGGTGCCTACCAGGAGTTTGCCGACCAACTGGGTCTGAAAGATATACGCCCTATCCCGCTGTCTGCCCTGGCTGGTGATAACGTAGTCACGGCCAGTGAAAAACTCGCATGGTACAAAGGCCCGACGCTGATAGAGTTGCTGGAATCCTTAAACGTCTATGATGCCTGCCACGACGAGCCTTTCCGTTTCCCGGTACAACTGGTCGCACGCCACAATGGCCATGAAGCAAATGACTTCCGTGGTTATATGGGCCGCATTGAAGCTGGCAAGGTCAGCAAGGGCGATAAACTGCTGGTGCAACCTGGTGGACAGACTGCAACAGTCAAGGACATTCTGACGCTGGATACTTCTCACGATACTGCGGTCGTCGGTCAATCAGTGACGATCTTGCTGGATGAGTATGTCGATATTTCACGTGGCGATATGCTGGTAGGTGCAGATCGCCCTGCGACCTTGTTGAAAACCGTCAAGGCTGATTTGTGCTGGTTGTCAGAAGATGCGCTGGATATTCGTCGCAAATACTGGCTAAAGCATACCACCAGACAAGTCGCGGCCAGAGTCACTGGCATTGATACCCTGCTCGATATCAATACGCAGGAACGCCGCCCTGCTGACGTTCTGAAGCTCAATGATATTGCCACTGTCACCTTGAATGTGGCCCAAGCGCTGGCAGTCGACGATTATAAAGATTTGCGCTCTACCGGTGCCTTCATCCTCATTGATGAAGTGACACACCAGACCGTGGCAGCTGGCATGATACATCTGGCCTGATTCATGCAACAGGCTCAGGGTAAGGTTTATCTGATAGGTGCAGGCCCAGGTGCTGCGGACCTGATTACGGTGCGTGGTGCCCGTCTGCTGGCACAGGCAGACGTGGTGTTGTATGACGCCCTGGTAACGGCCGAAATGCTGGACCTGTGTCCGCAGGCAGTCAAAATCTCAGTTGGCAAACGCAGCGGGCAACGCTCTGCTGCGCAAGAGCACATCAATCAGCAAATGCTGGAATGCGCTGCGCAATATGCTCTCGTGGTTCGCCTCAAGGGTGGGGATCCCATGCTGTTTGGCCGTGCTGATGAGGAACTGACAGCATTGGAAACTGCAGGTATTAGTTACGAAATCGTCCCGGGCATCACAACGGCACTGGCAGCAGCTGCCAGTGTGCGGCAACCACTGACCAAACGAGGTGTGGCACGCAGTGTAGCCTTGTTCACCTCGAGCACAGCCCCTGGTGAAAGTGCAGATACCCGCATTCCAGAATGTGACACCCTGGTACAGTATATGGGTGGCAAGGAAGCCACATTGACGGCACAACGCATGCTGGCCGCCAATTTCCCCGGCAATCTGCCAGTTGTGATCATAGAAAATTGCAGCCGCCCCAACGAATGCAGCCAGGCTTTGAGTCTGGTTGAATTATCCAGAGGCTTGCCAATCAGTACGGGGCCAGTGCTGGTCATGATGGGTGAGGCGATGCGTGCACGTAGCAGCAAATCATCCTGACAATTTTGATTAAGGTACTATGGCGGCAACCTGACACCCAGTCTGCGTGCCATCAATTGCAGGACGCCACCATCCCTTAATTGTTCATACAATTCGTCATAGCGTGAACGTAGCAGTTCACAGGCAGCACTTTTGCAATAAGCCAGATAACCATCCTGCATGTCCATGAATGGTTCTATCATCTGCATCTCATCGCTGATACCCATGGTTTTCATAGTCGCTTCTGTATTGCGCATATTGGTCGCCAGAAAATCCACCCGCTTTGCCATCAGCATATTCAGGCCATTAGTCAAGGTATTGGCGATAACAGGTTTGATGGTAGTGCGCAGGCTCTCGAATTGTTGACCATATACCCAGCCATTGATGACCCCCAGACGCGGGCCTGGCAAGCTGGCATAGTTACCATCCCAAGTCACTTCCGATCCCTTGCGTATGTACAGGGCCATGACGTCACGATAGAAAGCACGTTTGGCAAAGCCATACTTGGCTTCCCTTTCAAGCGTCTTGTAAGGGCCTATGAGTATTTGAGCCTGCTCATGCTCAACCATCCATTGCGCCCTGGCCCAGGGATAGATTTCGAACTTGACTTCATCCCCATTTTGCTTAGCCAAAATACGGATAATATCAGCCCCCAGACCAGTGAATTCACCGTTGGGACTGCGCTCAAATACATTGGCGAATTCAGTACCAACTGCCAAGACCTGGCCAGCATGCGCAGAACCAGCCAATAAAGCAAACAGTGCAAATGCTGCAAAAGCACATGAACATCTTGTTTTTTGTCGAAGCATAGTTTTTGCCTGGCGAATCAAAAACACATTAACAGCGAAAAAGTTTGATCAATTAACTGGTGGCTCAGGTTTCTGAACGGCGTGTATGACAATTTTCTATAAACGAGTAATTAGCCAACCAGAGTTTCATAGAGACTTCAGGCAATAATCACGCATCGCCTGCAAGACAGTTTCATCCTCGCCAACTGCGTTCACCATTCTGAATTGCAAGCCTGGATGATTTCCACGAATTGCTTCTATCAGTGCGGGCAAGTCCCGCAAGACGTGACCACCTTGTCCCAAAAACACAGGGACCAGGGTAATGTTGTCGCACCCATCGGCAACCAATTGCGCAGCCAGTTCTGGCAAGGACGGCGTCATGAATTCCAGAAAAGCCAACGCCACAGTCAGCCCAGGTGAACTGGCTTGCGTCATTACCTGCAGACGCTGAAAAGGCGCAGCCCAGCGCGGGTCGCGGGCACCATGAGCAAACAGGATCAGCGCAGATTTATTTGCCATCAGTTTCTTTCAACGTCAGTTTCTTTCCACATATCGTATACCAAGCGCAGCAATGATCAGGAACAGGATACTGGGCACCAATGCCGTCACCAATGCTGGCCAGGTATTAAGCAGTCCCACATGGGAGAACAAGGCATTGATGAGATAGAACACCATACCTATCATGATGCCACTGAAAATCTTCAAACTAACCCCACCGCTACGCACATGCAGATAGGCAAAAGGCAAGGCCAGGGCCATCATCACCAGCACTGCAAACGGGTAAGTGACTTTTTTCCAGAAAGCGATTTCATAGCGTTCGCCATCTTGCTTATTATCAGCCAGATGTTTGGTAAACGCAGCCAAATCCGTTGCCGACATACGGTCAGGATCTGCGAACAGAACAGACAGGATATCTGGCGTCACTTCTGATACCACATCACGACTTGCGAGTTTCTGGCTTTTAACCGCAGCGATATCTTCACTGGTTAATGTCTTGGGAAAAGATGTTTCTATAACATCTGACAAACGCCAGGTGTTTTTGCCCATGTACTCGGCATTTTCCGCAGTCATTTCACGTGATAGATGGAAGTTCTTATCAAATTCAAATATCTTGACGCCTTTAAGATGGCGATTTGGCAAAATTTCTTTAACGTTCAAAAAGCGTGATCCTATGATGTCGCCGGTCAGACCATTTTCACGCACCAGATCCTTGGTCCACAGACCAGTACGGAATTCCTGTGCCAATGATTCACCGATGGCATTGAGTTTAATTTTTTCTGCCAGTTTGCTGGAAACGGGAGAAATGACTTCCCCAAACAGAAAAGTCATGACCACGAATACCATGCCTATCTTCAATAAAATCGTACCTGCCATCATGGTCGACATACTGGAAGCACGCATGATGGTGAATTCAGAATTGGAAGCGAATTGCGCCAATACATAAATCGTCCCTATCAGGACCGCGATAGGCATGAACTCATAGATATACCCAGGCCAGCCAAGGAACACGTAGAGCACGGCATGCTTGAGCTGGTACCCGCCTTTATTAACTGAAGATTGCAACTCGTTGACCAGATCAAAGAATGAAAACAGGGCAAGCAGAGCCAACATGACGAACAGAACGGCGCGCAAGATTTCAACGCCAAAATATCTTTGTAAAATTTTCATGCTGAACACTTTTCCTTAGCGCGGAAACTCGATTTGCAGCGTGACCACAATATCAAAGGATGCCAGCGGCTATTTACTTTTAAACGCCATAAAAACATGCTGAGAGTCATTAAGGCCACGAACAAATGATGTGGCCACCATGCCATGGCGAAACTGGCACGTTCCTGCACGACCAGTGCCTGCAAGATATTCGTCACGGACAGGTAAATCACAACCAGCAACAAGGCAACGATCAGGTTAGCTGAACGCCCTACACGCGGATTAACATAGCCCAAAGGAATCGCCAGCAGCAATAACACCGCACACATGACAGGCAGGGAGATACGCCACAACAATTCACCAAGTTTGGTGCTATCAAGATTTTCTACCAAGGCAGTCAATGGCATGGACTTGGCAGATTTATCACCAGTCACGCTGGCATTCTGGCTCGATACCAGCACCCCGTATTTTTCAAACTGCATCATCTGGAAATCAGGCGCTGTCGGCAAACCGTCATACCGCCGCCCTTTGCTCATAACCAGAAACTTGTCACCCGCCTTGTCAATTTCGACCATACCTTCCCGCGCAACAACAATACTGGAACGACCGTCTTTATACGTATTAATGAAAATGTTTTGTACTTTACTGAGGTCGCCAGCCACTTCCTCCACAAAGAAGATGCGATCAGACGAGGCAGATTCCTGGAACTTGCCTGGTGCAACCTTGGCAATATCTGAACGTTTTTCGAAACGCTCACGAAATTCTACATTTTGCTGATTGGCCCAGGGGGTGACGATAAAACTCAATAAACCCGTGAGGATGATGAGAGGGCCACCAAAGCGTAATACTGGGGATATCCATTGAGTCAGGCTAAGGCCTGAAGCAAACCAGACTACCATTTCTGAATCCTGATAACTACGCGTAACTACCAGCAAAACCGAGATAAAGCCGGTCAGCAGTAGCAATATATGCATATTCATCAATGCCGTAAAGCCTATCAGGGCGACCACATCAGCAGATGCAACTTTGCCTCCTGCTGCATTGCCAAGGATTTTGATAAGCATCACGGAAATCGTGATGGTGAACAGAGTTGTGAAGACTGCGCCGGCGGCACTGTTTAATTCACGTCGAAGCGCGCGCTGAAAAATCATGAGTAGGATTATAATGTCTGTTTTACGAGACTTACAAAGAGGAGTAATACGTGGACTTTAGCATAAAAACAATCGACGCAAAAAGTGCCTCGACTGCCCATAAAGCAATTAAGACAGGCTGTATCGTAGTTGGCGTCTATGAAAACAAGAAACTTTCTGCTGCCGCAACAGGTCTGGACAAGTCTGGCGACATCGCCGCTGCCCTGAAATCTGGCGATATTACTGGCAAAGCGGGTACATCCCTGCTGTTGCGCAAACTGGCCGATGTCGCTGCAGAGCGCGTTTTGCTGGTGGGTTTGGGTGAAGAAGCCGCTGCCGTCAACGAAAAAGCCTACAACCTGGCTGTACAGGCTGCTGCCCGTACACTGGCTGGCCTGGGTGCAAACGACGCCGTTATCGCCCTGCCAGAAGTCAAAGACCGCGATCTGTCCTGGTCAATACGCAGTACAGTCGTGGCTTTCCGTGAAAGCATCTTCCGTGCTGATGGCCTGAAAAGCAAAAAAGACACATCCACCTCCGGCGTCAAGAAAGTGGCTATTGCTGTTGCTGCAAGCGATGCAACAGCTGCTAAAAATGCATTGGCACAAAGTGTGGCCCTGGCCAATGGCATGGACCTGACCAAGGAACTGGGTAACCTGCCACCTAATTTCTGCACGCCTACCCATCTGGCCAATACAGCCAAGAAAATCGCTACCGACTATAAAATGGTCGCTGAAGTGCTGGACCGCAAACAGATACAAGCCCTCAAAATGGGTAGTTTCCTGTCTGTCACCAATGGCACGGTAGAACCACCGAAGTTTATCGTGCTCAAGCACAATGGCGGCAAAGTCAAGGATGCGCCAGTTGTTCTGGTAGGCAAAGGCATTACCTTTGACTCCGGCGGTATCTCGCTGAAAGCTGGCGCTGGCATGGATGAAATGAAATACGACATGGGCGGTGCAGCTTCTGTACTGGGCACCATGCGCGCTATCGGTGAAATGAAACTGAAACTGAACGTCATCGCCGTCATCCCTACTTGCGAAAACATGCCTTCAGGCAGTGCCACCCGTCCTGGTGACATCGTCACTTCCATGTCTGGCCAGACTATCGAAATCCTGAATACGGATGCCGAAGGCCGTCTGATCCTGTGCGATGCCCTGACTTATGCAGAACGTTTCAAACCAGCAGCCGTGGTTGACGTGGCTACACTGACCGGTGCTTGCGTGACTTCTCTGGGTCACCATAACTCTGGCCTGTTCACCCGCCATGATGAAGCGCATGACCAACTGGCAGCAGAATTGCTGGCAGCAGGCAAGCAAACTGGTGATACAGCATGGCGCATGCCTATCGAAGAAGCCTATAACGAGCAACTCAAATCCAACTTTGCCGACATGGCAAACATTGGCGGCCCAGCCGGTGGCAGCATCACGGCAGCCTGCTTCCTCGAGCGTTATACCAAGAAATACACCTGGGCCCATCTGGATATCGCTGGTACAGCCTGGAAATCTGGCGCAGCCAAAGGCTCCACTGGCCGTCCAGTACCTTTGCTGACGACTTTCCTGATTAACCGCGCAGGCTAAGCAGCAGTTTCAGGATCAAAGCGTGCACTGCAATGCGGTGCACGCTTTTTTATTTCAGTTAAGCCATTTGCGAGCAAAAGAGGATCATGCAAGTACCCGATAACAATGACAGAGAGTCGCATGAAGTTGCAGACGCATCGACAACATCGTCGCCAGAAAAAAACTATTACTTTGCTTTTGTCAGATGGTGCGGCAAATTAATTGCTTATATTTTACTGATGGCAGTTGGGGGTTTGTATGGCGTAGGTGCATACAAAATTTTTTCCTCTCTGTTTTCCAGCCCACAAAATGGTGCCAGCGGATTGATGCTGACCTCTTTCCTGGCCGGCATACCTTTGTGTATTGGTTTGTTGATGGGGCATATTGCAAAGAAAAAGGCGTTGGGAGGTTGGATAACAGCAAGTGGATTATCTGCGTTATCCATAGCCTTATTTGTTTTTGCCGCTGGTGCGTTGTTGCGGGAGGGTATGATTTGCATCGTTATGGCGATTCCCCTGTTTATCATCATGGGGGTTTTAGGAGCAATTTGCGGCCTGATATTCTCGGCGACCAATAAAAACGCTGGCAAATGGTGTAGTGCGTTCCTGCTATTACCACTCCTGCTTGGCACGGCAGAACAGCAAATCACTCCGGTAGCCACTACACAACTCATACAGAAAGACATTCTCATTAATGCCACCCCTGAAACGATCTGGCAATTAATCAACCACCCTCAAGATATACAGCCTGAAGAATTGAAATCCGGCTTTGCCTACCGCATAGGTGTGCCTTTTCCCATACAGGCGACAACGCTGGAAGGAAAAGTAGGCGGGAAGCGGGAACTCGTGTGGCAACGAGGTATAAAATTTGAAGAAGAAATCACGGCATGGGAACTCAACCGCCATATCGCATGGACATATAAGTTTAATGCAGATTCTTTCCCATCGGGTTCGCTGGATGATCACATAGTCATAGGCGGGAAGTATTTCAATCTTGAAGACACTTCATACACCTTGACGCCTGAAGCTCATGGCACACGCCTTCAAATCAAGGTCAAAACACGTGTATCGACCAATTTCAACTGGTATGCAGAAGGCTGGGCAAATTTCCTGGTCGGTGACACTGCCCGTACCATACTTGGGTTTTACAAAAATCGCGCTGAAAACATCAATACTTCGAAATCAGACAAAAGCAAAATACTTGAACCTAAGGCTTGAACCAAAGCTCAGTGCGGTGCAGTGGCATGTTTGCGGGATTCAAAAAAGGATTTTGCAGCTCCAGCACCGTTCTTTGTTTCAGGCCTGCTTTTTGTATGGCACTCTGATGATACTTGAGGAAAATTTTCTCAAATTGCCCATTACGCACCATGCTTTCCAGACCATTGGTCAAGTCTTCGGCAAACTGACGCTTGACGGGGGAGACAAAAAAATAATAGGCAGCAGGATAATGCAGGGCGATATCCGGGCTGATCAACAGGTTTTTGCTGGCATGCAGTTCATGCTCACGCCAGATTTCCATGACAGACCTGGGGAAATAATCAAAGCGCCCCGCTTCCAGCATACTGAACAAGGCCTCATAAGAATTAGCCGTACTTACCTTGAGCCCGTTATGCTCAAGAATTTTGACATCTGGCCAATCTTGCTCTTGCCCTGCAGAATAGTTGTCCATATCCCGCAGTGTACGGATGGTTTTGAACATTTGCCGGTTTTCAGTGAGGACAAAAGGGATGCGCCAACCCAGCAAGCCTTTGTCGATAGGAATTTTAATGGCGATCAGCGCCTTCTCTCTTTCGTCTGTAGACATGCTCCACAAAAGATCAACCTCGCCCGTGCCGTTTTTCATTTCATACACTGCCCGCCCCTGTTGCATGGTCGCTTTACTGGGCAAAAGCTGGTATTTGTTGGGAGATTGAGACAGGGCTTCTGCCAGCAGCTCATGCACATAATCAAAATGGCTGTCTGTCCTGGCTGCAGGCTTGGGGTAACGAATTACAGTGGTCGCAGCAAACGCAACTTGCGTGCCAAAGATCAGCATGGCTATGAAACAGGAGATGAAACACTTGAGCATGGCAAATCGAAAAAGAAGCTGCGTTGATCCATTTTAGTATCTTTCCAAAACGAAATAACATTAAGCGGATTGCTAAAAGTCAACAATTGAAAAGTCATGCTTTGTTGCGTATGAAAGCGACACTTCCATTTTGCAGCGTATGCGGGCACAAGCATACTCAATTCACAACATCGTATAATAGACGTCACCATCAAAGCCGTTGCAGGGACTATGTTCATTGATGCACATTTTTCCAGCAAGCACCCACACTCATACAAAAATTACCTACATGAAACTAGTCACCTGGAACGTTAACTCCCTTAAAGTCAGACTGCCACAAGTCTTGCAATGGCTGGAAAGCAATCCTGTAGATGTGCTGTGCATACAGGAAACCAAACTCACTGACGACAAGTTTCCTCAAGCAGAGATAGAAGCCGCAGGTTATCAGGTTGCGTTTACTGGCCAAAAAACCTATAACGGTGTAGCGATTTTATCGAAACACCCCATGACGGATATTCAAAAGAATAATCCACAGTTTGAAGATGAACAGCAACGCATTATTGCCGCGACTATAGAAGGCATACGCGTCATCTGTGCCTATGTACCGAATGGCCAGGCACCGGACTCTGACAAATTCCAATACAAATTGAGATGGTTTGCCGCACTGGAAAACTGGGTGAGGGAAGAAATGACGCGCCATCCCAAACTGGCGATTTTGGGCGATTACAATATCGCTCCAGAAGACAGGGATGTACATGATCCCGCAGCGTGGGTGGGTATGAACCTGGTATCACCAGAAGAAAGAACAGCTCTCAAAAACCTTATAGACCTAGGGCTGAGTGACAGCTTCCGCCAGTTTGAGCAGGCAGAAAAATCATTCAGCTGGTGGGATTATCGTGCTCTTGGCTTCCGTCTGAACAAAGGTGTACGTATAGACCATATCTTGCTGTCCGCAGAGCTGGCCAAGTTGTGCACTTCCTGTGTTATTGACCGCGTACCGCGCAAATGGGAGCAACCATCGGATCATGCGCCGGTGATTGCTACCCTTGCTTGAATTTAGTCAATAGTTTAATCGTCATACCCCAGACTGGGTGCAGAAGCTTTATTCTTCGCCCAGCTCGACTTGGCTGGTGCGATGCGTGGGCCGGAACCTGAGTCTTCCATACGGAAGGCTGACATCGCGGTTTTCAACAAATTGGCTTGCTCTTCCAGTGAACCTGCTGCTGCCGCAGCCTCTTCTACCAAAGCTGCGTTTTGCTGGGTCGCCTCATCCATGTGCGCCAGAGCCACATTGACTTGCTGAATACCATCGCTTTGCTCTACAGATGCAGTGGTGATTTCATTGATGATCGCTGCCACCTGGTCTACCGCCGAGACGATGCGAGTCATGGCAGCACCCGCCTTATCGACCAATTCAGAACCTTCGCTGACCTTGTTGACCGAGTCTTCAATCAGGTTTTTGATCTCTTGTGCAGCTGCAGCACTACGCTGCGCCAGGGTACGCACTTCACTGGCAACCACCGCAAAGCCACGCCCCTGCTCACCTGCCCTTGCGGCTTCGACTGCAGCATTCAAGGCCAGGATATTGGTCTGGAAGGCGATGCCTTCGATGACGCTGATGATGTCGACAATCTTGCGTGAGCTATCGCTGATACCCTGCATGGTCGTGACCACCTTGCCTACCACTTCGCCGCCCTGGGTTGCCACATCAGAAGCATTGACGGCCATCTTGTTGGCTTCACGGGCATTGTCGGCATTGTTGCGCACGGCTTCGGTCAACTCCTCCATGCTCGCCGCAGTTTCTTCCAGTGAAGATGCCTGTTGCTCGGTACGGCCAGACAAGTCCATATTGCCAGTGGCAATTTCTGTCGCCCCCACAGTAATGGAATCTGTCGCTTTGCGTACATCCACGACCATGACACGCAATTGTTCGAGGAAACGGTTAAATGCAGAAGCGGTCTGCGCAACTTCATCATCACCTTCCACATCGATTTTACGACTCAGATCACCACCACCAGCTGCGATATCCGACATGGCGTCACGCACCCTTTGCAAACCAGCCAGCATGCGGCCTACCAGCAAGGTCGTCAAAGGCATGATCACGCCCAGCAAAACCAATAGGACAATAGCTGAAATAATCAAGAGTTGGTCCAGCGCTTCCAGGGCTTTTTTCTTGTCGATGACGAGCGCCAGATAAATGTCAGAGCCAGTGATTTGCTGCAAAAGCATGAAATGTGGTTTGCCACCAATTTCTGTCAGTATTGGGTCTTTTTGCTTGGACAGATTAGCCAGATTATCCAGTGCCAGATCAGGAGTAATTTCCTTGGCTGGCTTCATGACCTTGGCCTGGTCTGCGTGTGCCAGTACCTGGCCGCTTTTATCCAGCAAGAAGGCATAACCGCCACCTGCCAGTTTGATGGTGAGGATTTGATCAACAATCTTGGTCAGGAAAACGTCTGCACCCACTACCCCGCCCTCACCACCTTTGACAGGTGCGGCAAAGGTAATCATCAATCCTGGAGGAGCAACACCCATGTAGGGTGAAGTCACGATAGGCTTCTTGGCATCCATCGCCGCTTTATACCAGGGGCGCACTGTAGGATCGAACCCGGCAGGAGGAGGATCAGCAGGAATATTGGTAAATTGTTTGTCTGGCTGACCCTGATAAACACTGAGGAAGTTACCGCCGGCACGCATCATGGTCAGGCTGGACTGCAAATCTGCGCCATTCCCTAAACCTTGTGCAAGGCTATCCATCAAAGACAGATTGGTCTGTATCCAGTTACTCAATACGGCGTTATAACCTGCTGCGACACCACGAATTTCATTGTTGAGGTCAGTTTCTATCTGGGATTTCATCCTCAGATAGCTCCCTACAGTCAACACGATGGTACAAATAGCAACCAATAATCCGATAACAACGATGAGTCTGGCTTTGAGAGATTTCATAGCTTCCCCTGAGTACGAACATGGATAGGTAATACATTTTGCCTAAGCCTTTCAGGATTAAAGCCATGCCGATATCCGTGAGAGCGTCTCACATCAAGAGCTATCGCCATGCACAAAAACCAAGAAAAACTTAATGCCATATAACAATATTACGCCGCAGACTATGGAATGTGAGAAAAAGTTTATCCAATTCACCACTTTGTATAACAAGTTAACAAGTCTGTAGGTTGGCAGCATCAGTTTAGTTCGAAAAACAGATCTTGTTGTGCAGATAAGTACGCACCTTATCAATAAAAAGCTATAGCCTTTTGAAAGAGAGCAATTTAGACTGGATATTTCTCTGGAGGCAAGAATGACCATCATCATCACGACAGAAAGACTGCAATTACGGACACTCACCACAGACGATGCGGCTTTTTACCTGGCGCTGGTGAATGATCCTGCATTTATACAAAACATACGTGACAAGGGGATACGTACTCTGAGCGAAGCACGTACAGACATTATTAATGGCCCTATGGCCAGCCAGGAAAAAATCGGTTTCAGCCTGTACGTCATGGAACTCAAGGAAGATGGACAGGCAATCGGCCTGTGTGGCCTTATCAAGCGCGAAACCTTGAAAAATGTAGACATAGGCTACGCCCTGCTGCCCCAATTCACAGGACAGGGCTATGCGAGAGAAGCCGCCACGGCCACACTGGCATATGCCAATCAGCATTTACGCATCACTAAACTGGCTGGCATCACTTCACCTGAAAATGTCGCATCCAATAAACTGCTGCAAAGCCTGGGATTTCAACTCGAAGCTGTCGTGGTGCTGGCAGGTGAAAGCAGGGATACCAATTTATATGGATATGATTTTTAAATTGGGTATCTTGCCAGGTTTTTTTAAAATAGGACTTGCACAAAATTGTCCCAGCAAGGCGTCAGCGACAAAGACAGTACTTTAGTACGGCTAGGAGCTGCAACGCAGTTGGGGCGGTTTTGTGCAAGTCCGCTTACAGGAAGCGGTCGAGTATCTTGCGGCTGTGCTTGTCTATCTCATACATGTCACGTATCAGGAATTGTATGCCGTGATTATCGGTAATCAATAAAGAGGTCTTGCCTATACGCCGTATGTCTTCATCCCCCTTGAGCACAAAATCAGTCTCGCCGCGGTCGGTCGCTACCTTCCATGTGCAAGGCAGTGCAAAGCTGGTGACACTGATGATGCTGCTGATCTCAGGCATGAATTCGCGACCTTCCAGCTCCTCCATGACCAGTGCACGCACATCTGCTGCAAGGTCATCGAGTTGATCGATCCATGCCACTTCGCGCCCGTCTGTCATGACCAGGGACATGCCCACCAATGGTGACTGGATAGGAAATGCCCGCACCGGGCTGACACCTTCAAACACTTCGCCAGCCTCATTGCTGAGTATCAGTTTGCCGAAAGAATTGCGGGTCAGGGTAAATTTTGTTGTTGTCATCTTCTATTACTCCTCAACCAGTTCTGCATTGCGGGCTTGCGCCTGATACAAATTGTAGTAAGCACCTTCTTTGGCCATCAACTCATCATGGCTACCAACCTCGACTACCTGACCTCTGTCCAATACCACCAGACGGTCCGCTTTGTGCAGGGTGGACAGTCTATGGGCAATCGCTATGGTGGTACGACCTTGCACCAGGTTATCGAGGGCTTTCTGGATTTCTTTCTCAGTTTGTGAATCGACCGAAGAAGTCGCTTCATCCATGATTAAAATGCGTGGATCAATCAGCAGGGCACGGGCAATCGAAATGCGCTGACGCTCACCGCCGGACAAGCCCTGGCCACGTTCGCCAACCATGGAGTCGTAGCCTTGCGGCAAACGCAAGATGAATTCATGGGCGTGAGCAGCGCGCGCCGCCGCAATGATTTCATCACGCGTGGCGTCTGGTTTGCCATAAGCGATATTCTCGGCAATGGTGCCAAAGAACAGGAAAGGCTCTTGCAAGACCAGGCCGATATTTTGGCGGTAATCCGACACGGCAAATGAGCGTATATCGACACCATCTAGCAAAATCGCACCTTCCGAGACATCATAGAAACGGCAGATCAGGTTCACAAGCGTACTCTTGCCCGAACCACTATGCCCAACCAAGCCTATCATTTCACCTGGTTTGATGTTCAGGTTAATACCACGGTTGACCGCACGGTTACCGTAGCGGAAGCCCACTTCGCGCAACTCAATCTGGCCTTTGACTTCTTTTACCTTCACAGGATTTTGTGGGTCCGGCACGCTCGATACATGGTCAAGAATATCGAAAATACGCTTGGCAGCCGAGGCAGACTTCTGGGTCACGGACACGATACGGCTCATGGAATCAATGCGGCCATAAAAGTTACTGATGAAAGCCACTGCAGCCACCAGAGAACCAACGGTAATATCACCCTTGGAAATCTGCCAGATACCAAAGCCCCAGACCACCAGGATACCGAGATCAGTCAGGAATGATACGGTAGGTGAAAAAAGCGACCAGACCTTGTTGAGCTTGTCATTGACCGCCAGATTATGCTTGTTGGCTTCACGGAAGCGCCCTGCTTCACGTTTTTCCTGCGCAAAGGCTTTGACCACGCGTATACCCGGAATAGTGTCTGCCAGGACATTGGTGACCTCGCCCCATACCCTGTCTATCTTTTCAAAGCCGGTACGCAACTTGTCGCGCACCAGGTGGATCATCCAGGCAATAAATGGCAGTGGCAGCAAAGTCACCAGAGCCAGCTTGGTATTGATCTGTAACAGAAAAGCAGCAGTCATGATGAACATCAGTACGTCAGTCGCAAAGTCCAGCAGATGCAGAGAGAGATAAACGCAAATACGGTCACTTTCGCTACCTATACGCGACATCAGGTCGCCTGTGCGCTTGCCACCAAAATATTCGAGAGACAATTTCAACAGATGTTCATAGGTTGCCGTACGCAAATCCGCACCTATGCGCTCTGACACCAATGCCAGGATATACGTCTTGCCCCAGCTCAGCAACCAGGCAATCACAGCAGAACCAAGCAAACCACCAATATAAAACACCACCAGCTTGGGGTCGACATAGGTGCCGTTCTGATAAGGAATCAGCACCTCATCCGTCAGCGGCTTCGTCAGGTAACGGGGGATCATATGCGCGGCAGTGCCCAGCAACATCAGCGAGAAGCCGATGAACAATTGCAAGCGGTAAGGATGGGCAAAACGCCACAGGCGCAACAAAGTCCATGTCGATGGCGGCGTGTAAGTGACCTTGGTGCAAACCGGACATTCTTCCTGGTCCGGTTCCAGTACGGCTTTACAGCTAGGACAGATATTTTGCTCAGCACGTACTACCGGCATGCCAGTGACATGGCTGAGTAACTGTTCCTTGAAGTGGTCCAACAGGCGTATGGCATGCAAATTCTGGCCCAGGGTAAAGCGCCAGCTTGCCTGCAAGCCCTCCTCATCCACCAGTTCCAGATGACCGACACCGGCATGATCATGATGACTTAATTGCAAACCCTGGCGGAAACGCCATTCTTTCCAGTCAGTTTCGCCAGGTGACTTGGTCAGCAGACGCTGGTCTGTCACGACCAGCAAGCCCTTGCGGAAGCGAAGTTTGTTGTCGAGGTCAACCTCCAGGGCAGTTAAAACGTTCTCGCCCTTGGCGATCTGACTATTGAGGTCAGACTGCCAGGATACTGGAAGTGATGTAACAGGCTGTTCGGGGCTGAATTGTGTTGTGGTCATCGTAAAACGAACTCCGGCTCAATAGCGGGTCCCGAACAAAATCAGGACATTAATTTTAGTAAAAGAGATCACTTGGTTCTCGTTTCAGGCATAAGCCATGTCACGGAAGCAGCAATTTACGGTATTCTATCGGAAGAAAAATAATCAGATAACTCTGATCAAGAGGATGAACTGCTTTTGCGCTGGCGCGCAAGTATATCAGCAAGCGTGCCCTCCACAGCCGCTTTCAATATGCTATGCGAAGTAATATTGTGGCTATGGCAAGATTTTCAAGACACCAGAAAATCTGACATGGCCAGGCCAGCTCAAGATGTTGCGCATTCAGGGAAAACGAAGAAACGCTCTAAAATGACAAGACCTGGTCTGCATAAACCCGGCTTATAAAAGTTTATATACATGACAACAAACAAGAAAGACATCCGCATTCTCAGCGCAACGCACTTGCGTGGCCCGAATATCTGGACTTACCGCCCTGTCATTGAAGCAGTGCTGGATATTGGTGCGCTGGAAGAGTTTCCATCCAATAAGATTCCTGGACTGTATGAAAGACTGACGACCTGGTTGCCTGGCATCATAGAACATCGCTGTGGTGTCGGTGAGCGCGGTGGATTTCTTGAACGCCTGCGTGAGGGTACCTGGTCTGGTCATATCCTTGAACATGTCGTACTTGAATTGCAAAACCTGGCTGGCATGCGTACTGGCTTTGGTCAAACCCGCTCTACTAATGTAGTCGGCGTGTATAAAATGGCTTTCCGCACCCGTGAAGAACAGGTAGGCCGTGCTGCCTTGCAAATTGGCCGTGACTTGCTGATGGCGGCAATTGAAGACCAGCCTTTTGACCTGCAAACCAGGGTCACAGAATTGCGCGAACTGGTGGACGACCGTTGCCTGGGTCCCAGTACGGCCAGCATCGTTGATGCAGCGACCGAACGCCGCATCCCCTCCATACGCCTGACGGATGGCAATCTGGTGCAACTGGGCCACGGCGCTGCCCAGCGCCGCATCTGGACGGCAGAAACTGACCGCACCAGCGCCATTGCTGAAAGCATAGCCAGCGACAAAGACCTGACCAAGACCCTGCTGCAATCTTGCGGCGTGCCTGTACCAGAAGGTTCGTTGGTGCGCAGTGCTGAAGAAGCCTGGGAAGAAGCACAGGATATCGGCCTGCCAGTCGTCATCAAACCTTATGATGGCAACCATGGCCGCGGTGTTTCACTGAACCTGATGAGCAAGGAAGATGTGATCGCCGCCTATGAACTGGCTTCACGCAAAGGCGACAGCAAGAGTGTCATCGTTGAGCGTTTTGTCACTGGTGACGAACACCGTGTGCTGGTCGTCGGCAACCAGGTCGTTGCAGTCGGCAAAGGTGAATCATTGTGGGTGACTGGCAATGGCAAATCGAATATTACAGAACTGGTCGATGACCAGATCAATACTGACCCACGTCGTGGTACGACAGAAGACTGCCCGTTGAATGCGCTGGACCCGGCAGCAGGTGCAGAAATCATACTCGAATTAAAGCGTCAGGGCATGGATGCGAATTCCATCCCGCTGGCAGGTCAAAAAGTATTGATACAGCCTAACGGCAACGTCGCTGTCGACGTCACAGATAAAATTCACCCCGATATTGCCTATGCTGCGACGCTTGCCGCACGTATCGTTGGCCTGGATATCGCTGGCGTTGATCTGGTGGCAGAAGATATTTCCCGCCCTATGGCAGAACAAGGCGCAGCGATTATTGAAGTCAATGCCAGCCCAGGCTTGTTGGCCCATATCAAGCCAGCCAATGGCGAAGGCCGCCCGGTTGGCAAAGCCATCATTAATCATTTGTTTGCGCCTGATGAAAGTGGCCGCATCAGCATCGTTGGCGTTGCTGGCACCAAAGGTTGCAGCCTGATTGCGCGCCTGATTGGTGCCCTGATCAATATCAGTGGCAAGGAAACTGGTGTCGCCTGCGCTCAGGGCCTATTCCTGAACAAGCGCCTGGTCACCGATGGCGATTGCGCCAACTGGGAAGCGGGCCAAAGACTGTTGATCAACCGCTCTGTTGAAGCCGCCGTATTTGAAACCAATGCCAAGTCCATGCTCAGCGATGGCCTGGCCTATGACAAATGCGCCGTTGGTGTGGTCACCGATCTGGATGGTTATGCCGACCTGGCATCCTTTTACATCGACAGCCCGGACCAGATGCGCAAAGTCTTGCGTACTCAGGTTGATGTCATTTTGTCTGACGGCGTAGCGGTACTGAATGCTGCCGACCCTGCTGTGGCTGACCTCGCTGAGCTCTGTGATGGCAAAGTGATTTTCTATGCCAGGGACCCGGCACTGGAAGCCATAGTCAATCACCGCGCCCTTGGTGAACGAGTGGTGTTTTTGCGTGATGACAATATCGTGCTCGCAGATGGTGACACTGAAACTGCCTTGCTACCTCTTAGTGCATTGAAGCCTGCAAAAGTCGCCCAGGCAGAAAGTGTACTGGCAGCAGTTGCAGCAGCATGGGCCCTGAACATCACGCCAGAGCTGATCGGTGCTGGCCTCAGGACTTTTGACTCAAGCAAGAAAGCTCCTTACTGACTGTATTGACCATTGCGCGGGTACCCGATCTGGTATCCGCGAAATACAAGATATATTGTTTACGTATTTTCTTAGAATTTGCTATTTATCTGATGGTGTGATTTCTGGTGCTTGCATGCTCAGGCTGTAAAAATCAGTACACCCTCGTTTGACGCCCTTTTCAACAGGATTAAGTTTTATGGAAGTATCACGCATCCGTGCCCTGCGCGGTCCCAATCTCTGGAGCCACCATACGGCCGTAGAAGCGATTGTTGCCTGCACAAATGAAGAGATGTCAATTGCCAGCCTGAACGGCTTTGAAGACCGTTTGCGCGCCCTTTTCCCGCAACTCAGCATTTTGCAACCCACCGGTCATGATGATGCCATCCCCATGGCCCATGTGTTTGAATTGCTGACCCTTGGCCTGCAGGCAGAAGCCGGTTGCCCAGTCACTTTCAGCCGCACTACGCAAACCCTGGAGGCAGGCATTTTCCAGGTCGTGGCTGAGTATTCAGAAGAAGCCGTTGGCCGCCTGGCCATTGAACTGGCAGAGCAAATCATTAATGCAGCACTGAAAGACCAGGCCTTTGACCTGTCAGCTGCGCTTGAACAATTACGCGATCTGGATGAAGACGTGCGCCTCGGGCCATCTACAGGCTCTATCGTGAATGCGGCCGTCGCTCGCAATATCCCTTACCGGCGTTTGACAGATGGCAGTCTGGTTGCTTTTGGCTGGGGTAGCCGCCAACGCAAGATACAGGCAGCGGAAATGGATGGCACCAGCGCCATTGCTGAAGCCATTGCGCAAGACAAGGAGCTAACCAAGAAACTCTTGCATGCTGCAGGCGTACCCGTACCTTTGGGACGTTCAGTATCCGACCCGGATGATGCCTGGGCAGCCGCTCTTGAAATCGGCCTGCCTGTGGTGGTCAAACCCAAGGATGGCAATCAGGGCAAAGGCGTGACTGTCAACGTCACCACGCGTGAGCAACTGGATGCAGGTTTCCATGCCGCCAGCGAATTCCGTGATGACATTCTGGTCGAGCGCTTCTTGCCAGGCAATGACTTCCGTCTGCTGGTGGTGGGCAACAAGCTGGTTGCCGCTGCCCGCCGTGACCCGCCGCAAGTGGTGGGTGATGGCAAGCAAAGCGTGCGTGAACTGGTTGAGCAAGTCAATAAAGACCCGCGCCGTGGCAGTGGTCACTCCACGTCCCTGACCAAGATACGTTTTGATGATATTGCCCTGGCCAGCCTGGCCAAACAGGGCTTTGTGGCTGATTCCATCCCACCCAAGGGCCAGCGCGTGGTATTGCGCAATAATGCCAATCTCTCCACGGGTGGCGCCGCAACCGATGTGACAGATGACGTGCACCCGGAAGTTGCCGCACGTGCAGTAGCTGCCGCCCAGATGGTAGGCCTCGATATTTGCGGCGTTGACCTGGTCTGCGACAGCGTCTTGAAACCGATAGAACAGCAAAATGGCGGCATCGTTGAAGTCAATGCGGCGCCAGGATTGCGTATGCATCTCTCTCCTTCTTTTGGCAAGGGTCGCCAGGTCGGTGAAGCGATTATCGCCTCGATGTTTGATGACAATGACGATGGCCGTATTCCTATCATTGCGGTTACCGGCACAAATGGCAAAACCACGACAGTGCGCCTGATCGCCCATCTGCTAACAGCCAGCGGCTTGCGTACAGGCATGACCAATACGGATGGCGTCTATGTTGCTGGCCGCCAGATCGATAGCGGTGATTGCAGCGGCCCGCGCAGCGCCCGTAATGTCTTGTCCCACCCTGATGTCGATGCAGCCGTATTCGAAACTGCACGCGGTGGTGTCTTGCGTGAAGGTCTGGCCTATGACCGTTGCCAGGTAGCCGTCGTCACCAACATAGGTTCTGGCGATCACCTTGGTTTGAATTACATCACCACGGTAGAAGACCTGGCTGTATTGAAACGCGTCATCGTGCAAAACGTTGCTGATAACGGCTATGCCGTGCTGAATGCGGCTGACCCTATTGTTGCCGCCATGGCCAGCAATTGCCCATCTGCCGTCATCTTCTTTGCCGCAGACCACCAGCATCCCGTCATGGCAACACACAGGGCCCAGGGCAAGCGCGTGGCGTATATAGAAAACGGCCATCTGATCGCCGCGGAAGGCAAAACGCGCCATAGTGTGCCGCTGGCAGATATCCCTATCACCCGTAATGGCAGCATAGGCTTCCAGGTAGAAAATGTCATGGCATCCGTTGCCGCAGCCTGGGCAATTAATATTGACTGGGACAGCATACGTGCAGGCTTGAAGTCTTTTGCCAATGAAGCCGACAATGCGCCAGGTCGCTTCAATGTCTTCAACTTCCGTGGTGCGACGCTGATTGCTGACTATGGCCACAACCCGGATGCGATACTGGCGCTGGTGCGCGCGGTAGAAACCATGCCTGCCAAACGCCGCTCTGTCGTCATCAGCGGTGCTGGCGACAGACGTGACCAGGACATACGCCAACAGACTGAAATCCTCGGAGAGTCCTTTGATGACGTGGTGCTGTACCAGGACCAATGCCAGCGTGGCCGTGCAGACGGTGAAGTTGTCGCCCTCTTGCGTGAAGGCTTGAAACAGGCAACAAAAACCTCCCGCATAGATGAAATCAACGGTGAATTCATTGCGATTGATCTGGCCATGGACAGACTGGAAGCGGGCGATCTTTGCCTGATTCTGATTGATCAGGTAGAAGAAGCACTGGCGCATATCGCCAAGCGTGTTGCAGCGGGCTAAACTCGCTTAGCTTAGTAAAACAAAATGCCGGGACAGTTCATTTAAAGAACTGTCCCGGCATTTTTTTATTCCTGATTTTTTCAGGTATTACGGCCCGCCATCACGCCACCATCCACATCCCAGATTGCCCCGGTTACCCAGGTAGCCTTATCTGACAACAGGAAGGCAATCGCCTCTGCCACATCCTGAGGTGTACCTATACGACCGATAGGATGGAAACCATTGAAACCCTGCAAGGCAGCAGGAATATCCGCCTTCGGTATGAAGCTTTCATAAACAGGCGTTTCCACCACTGCTGGCGATACGGCATTCACGCGGATATGATGAGATGCAAGTTCCATAGCCAGATGCTGTGTCAAAGAATGTATGCCTGCTTTTGCCATGGAATAAGCGGACGATGGCGTTGCCGCAATCGCCTGTTTAGCCCACATCGAACCTATATTCACGATAGACCCGGGCTTACCACTGGCAATCATATTGGCCGCGATTTTTTGGGTGATGAAGAATATTGCCTTGTTCAAAGCCTGATACTGGTCATAGTCATTTTCACTATGCTCAAGAAATGCCTTGGGAGCAAATATGCCTGCTGCATTGAGCAGTAGATTGATGTCCCTGTGCGCTTCATCGATTTTTTTCAGCAACTGCTGTACTTCTTCTGCTCTGGACAAATTCGCAGTAAGTACTGTTACTTCACCCAGGGCTGACAATTGTCCTTGAGCCGCCTCAGCTTTGTCCTTGCGATTACCAACAATAACGACCTTGCCGCCTTGGGATAAAACCATCCGTGCCGTTTCCAGCCCCATACCGCTGGTGCCACCGATTACCAGTAATTTCTTGCCTTCAAAATTCATGCTCATCACATACCTCATTTATCTACCTACTAATTGGTAGGTATTAGTTTTAAAAAAATGCCAGCTTCAGGCCGACACAGTGGAAAGAAAAGTTTGCGCGA
>Ga0207952_1000674_pt1 | contig 22024 bp, 25 predicted proteins | sample SubbioR12Aug_8Ca_FD_184831 | JGI IMG/M metagenome (GOLD analysis project Ga0207952, IMG submission 184831) | Serpentinite rock and fluid subsurface biosphere microbial communities from McLaughlin Reserve, California, USA - CR12Aug_8Ca (SPAdes) | ecosystem: Environmental > Terrestrial > Deep...
GGTTCCGGTCGCTTCTGCACCGGCTGCAACGAAACCAGAGCCTCTGCCGCAGACAAATTTCGCCGTCGACACCGAATCAAGAATCCTTTCACTCATGAACGCGGAACGCGCCGACGAAGGACTCATGGCGCTCTCGTATGATGCACACCTCGCTTCTCTCGCCCGCGCGCACAGCGCCGACATGCTCTCGCGCGGGTATTTCGACCACGATGACCCGGACGGCTGCCCATCATCGTGCCGCGCTGATGGGGCCGGTTATGTGTGGAGCGCGATCGGCGAAAACATTTACATGACAGACGGGTACGCACTCTCGTCGGACAAAGAAGCGGCAATGGCCGTCCAAGGCTGGATGAAATCATCGGGCCACCGGGCAAACATCCTTGGCGCGAAATTTACCCACGCCGGAGTCGGCGTCGCGACAGAAGGCGGAACGGTGTACATCACCGCCGTCTACGCGAAGCCTCGCTAATCCTCTTTTGAAAGCGCCGCGAGCAGGGACGCTGCGGACCATGCTTGCGTACGGCACGCCGTTTGGCCGTTTGTGCCGCAGTATTCCTGGTACTTCCCCCCGGAATAGACGAAGAGCTCGAGCGGCGTATTGAAATGCGCATACGCGCGCATGAGGCCTCGGCGCATGCGCTTTGCTTCTTCGCGGAAGCCGAACTTCTCCAATCCTTCCGCGCACATCATCGTGTCGTGCGGCCAGATGGATCCGTTGTGGTACGAATTGGCGCTGTAGCGTCGTGAACGTACCCCGAGCGTGCGGATGCCAGCCTGCGAGGCGTACAAATCTGACGCCATGAGGCGGCGCGCAATGTACGGAATATATTCGACATGCAAGACAGATTCTGGCAGCGCGCCACGCTCGCTCTGCCAGGCGGCAAAAAGACAGTGTCCCATGCTCGAACGTGGCGATACGAGCTGCCGCCCCGCGCCGTCTATCGCGAACGCGAGTGATCGCCTTCCCCGCTTTTCTTCAAGTATGTACGCGGCGTTGAATGCTTTTTTCAGGCTGTCAGCGCGCGCCCTCAAGTCGTTTGAAAGCCCTGCGTCGCGTGTCAGGAAGAAGTCCGCCCATGCGCGGTACGCCACATACGCGTACGCTTGTACTTCGACGGGCGCGATCGGATAGAGCGGTGCCTCATCCGACTCTTCGAAAAAGACAGAATCGTGCGAATCCATCCAGCTTTGCGTGCGCAATCCGCCACAGAGCCGCTCGGGATGGAACCGGTAATCGAAGAGGCCATCACCATTCGAATCGCCTCTCTCACGCATCCAGTCGAGCGCCGCACGGATGCTCGGCAGCAACGTTTCGATGAATGCACGGTCCCCCGAAGCGCGCACATACGCGTGCGCGGTCATAAGGAAAAGCGGCGTCGCGTCGGCAGTGTCGTAATTGCGCATCTCACCGTCCGGATACACGTACCACGGCGGCGCGCCCTGCGCTGTCAGGTGTTCGTGGTTGTCCGGCCGGAATTCGTGGATGATCTTCCCCGGTTCTTCCCCGCTTTCGATGTTTACGTTGCTCCCTTGCAGGCCGGCGAGGTTGGTGAGCACTTTGCGTACGAGCGCGAAGTAGTACGCATCGGAGGTACGTGCATAGACATCGAGGAGCTTGAGCGAGGTGATCAGGGAATCACGCCCGAAAAGGCAGCCGTAGATCTCTTCTTTCCCCGACGCGAGGATGCCACGTGGAGATTCCAATTCCCGGATGCTCGTGTGCCCGACGTCCCACAACTTCTTGACGGTTCGTTCCCCCATCTGCTTTGTATACCACGTATGTGGGATGAACGCATTCCATCACGAATCTTCATGAAGTCCACATCCTTTGTTGGTACTGTGCCGTGATGCGAATTGCCCAAATTGCTCCCATCGTGGAGCGCGTGCCACCCAAAAAGTACGGCGGGACCGAACGCATGGTGCATGCGCTCACCGAGGAATTGGTGCGCCGCGGCCACGACGTCACGCTTTTTGCATCGGGAGACAGCGTGACGAGTGCCAAACTGGAATCCGTCTATCCGAGAAGCCTCCGGGAGGCGAAGATCAAGGACATTTACGGCACGAACACGTGGACGCTTCTCAACATGGGCCTCGCGTACGACATGCAGGACGAGTTCGACATCATCCACGACCACCTCGCCCCCCTTTCCCTCACCGCCGCAAACCTCGCGACGACGCCGGTCGTCATGACGATGCACGGCGCCTTTTCCGTTGACAACCGCAAGCTCTTCCAGACGCTCCGCACCCCGTACGTCGTCACGATCTCGGAATCACAGATGTACTCGCTGCCTGACCTCAACCACGCCGGCACCGTGCACAACGGCCTCCCGATGGAGCAGTACCCCTTTGGGGAAGCAATGGGCGAATACCTCCTCTTTGTCGGACGGATCTCGTCGGAAAAAGGCGTGCACTTCGCGGTCGAAGCCGCGCTCGAGCTCGACCTTCCCCTTATCCTTGCCGCAAAGCTTGATGCATACGACCTGCCATATTTCCGCGAATACATCGAACCGCACCTCTCCGAGCGCATCCGCTGGATCGGCGAGGTGGACGAAGGCGACCGCAACAAACTTATGGCGAATGCGCGCTGTTTCCTGCACCCCGTGACCTGGCGCGAGCCGTTCGGCCTCACCTTGATTGAAGCTATGGCATGTGGGTGCCCGGTCGTCGCGTTCGACAAAGGCGCGATCCCCGAGATCGTGAATACCGGAGTTACCGGCTACGTCGTCCATGACCTTGAGACCATGATCGAAGCGATCCGCAATATCGGCGCGATAGACCGGAAGGCGTGCCGCTCGCACGCACTCACCCATTTCAGCGATACGAGGATGGCCGACGGGTACGAGGCCGTGTACCGGAAGATCCTCGAGAAGGCCTAAAACCTTCATGCTGCACACATACGGCATTCGTACGATGCTGGTATTAGTGCCTGTCTTTCGAACAGGTTCGCTTAAATACATACCCTATGGACATCATTGCATTCTTAGTTCTCGGCGGCATCGCCGGCTGGATCGCGTCCTTGGTCATGGGCACGGACGCCTCACAGGGCATCGTCGCCAACGTGGTCGTCGGTATCGTCGGCGCGCTTATCGGAGGACTCGTCTTCAATGCCTTCGGCAATGCGGGCGTAACAGGACTCAACCTGTATAGCCTCCTCGTCGCGACGATCGGTGCCATCCTCGGCCTCTGGCTCCTGCGGCTCGTACGGACTGCATAAGCAGACTGATTGACTGGAAACTCCGCGGCCGGCCCTTTGGGCCGGCCGCTTCGCGTCCTTTTTTTGTTTTCTATTTTCCGCCCGTCATCTGCTTCACTTGCTCCCCGATCATCTTCTCGATCCGCCCCTCGAAGAGCCGCCACATGAGTGGCAGTTTTGCGGTAATGACAAGGTCGGTATCCGTGACTTCCAGCGTCCCGGTAATCTCTTTCCCTTGGAGCGTCGCGGCGAAGTGCAACGTGTCCCCTTCCCATCGCTCCTCGTCAATCGTCGCCTGCCCCTTGAGGTGCGGACGCGCCTCCTCGAGCGCCTGCTTTACTTTTTTCGTCGCTTCAAACTTTGAATTGTTGTGCGGTATTTTGAAATACATAGGTCGGCATCATACCACGGCCATCATGAAAGTACCGTAGTCAGGGTGGATGAAGTCTCGTACAGTACGGATTCATGCCAGTTTCATTCGCTGCGCTCGCGATCATCGCCGTCCTCGCTATCCCCTCGCGCGAAAGCGCGGAGGTATTGCAACCGCTTCCGCCGCTCGTCCCTGATACGTCAGTCGCGAACGACGTCCCCGACATGGCGGCAATCGCGGCGCAGGTGGAAGCAGCCCGCAGCGTCGCATCCATGCCCGCGCGTATCGCGATCCCCTCGGTGAAAATCGATTCACCAGTCATCAGGGTTGGCGTAAACGCAGCGGGAGAAATGGACGTCCCTGATGGCAAGACACAAAACGTCGGTTGGTACGAGTATGGCACCGTCCCCGGAAGCGTGGGGAGCGCCGTCATGGACGCTCACGTATACGCCGCATTCAAGCGCCTCAAATCCGCACGAGTCGGTGAGAGCATCTATGTGACTGACACCAGCGGGACGGTACGCGAATTCCGGATCATCTCGAGCAAGTCGTATCCCGTTGCACAGGTCCCCATGCAGACGATCTTCAATGACGCGAGCGGTAAGTACCTCAACCTCATCACCTGCGAAGGTCGCTACCTCCCCTCAAAAGGCACCTACGACAAGCGCCGCGTCGTCTACGCAGAGTTGGTGGAACAATGACTATACGAAAATAATGACCATGGTCTTTATTTTCGTATACCCTTACTGCGTTCCCACGGTATCAGAAACGGTGCCGACTTTCATGCGCAAGTATTCAGCGACCGCCGCAAACAACACCGCTTTCATATCGGCGTTGGCGACGGTATTTTTTTCGATTTCCGCCTGGAGTACCGCATCAACGTCTTCGGCGAGCCCACGTGCCGTGAAAAATTCGCGCACGAAAAAGCGGTACCATGGCAACGTGACCGTCACGCGGCTGGAGGAGAATTCAGGAAAGACTGACACGTGTACGGGGAAAGTGATCGGGATGATGGAGAGCAGGTACCCGCGCGAACGGTAACGGATCTCGAACGAATCCGCACTGAAGGCAACCGAGTCAACGTTACGGTCACGCAGCGCCGTCGAAGCAGCAACGTAGCCGAGGCCCCGGGCACTGAGGCGCGCATCACTGCCGGCACGCCACCCGAGGAGGAGTTCCTGCAAATCATACTTGCCACGGAAGTAGCGGCGCACACCATCACCGTCAATCCTGACCGTGCCGCCTCCAGCGCCGATCAAGGACTCTTCAAAAAGCGAACTGCCAGAAACGGCGCCCGGGCCTGAGATGATTCCTTCACCGACAAGCGTATCGAGGAGCTCTTCGTCGGACGCGCTGCTACTCGAGCCTTTCGAGCTCCCTCCAGTTGCCGCAGCGCCACCCGAAGTACTGCCGTTTGTTGAACTGCCCGCCGGCGCATCGCCGCTATTGCTGCTGCCTTGCGGCTGCGAACTGCTATCGACGACTCCGCCTTGCCCGGCACCACTCCCCGTCCCGCTGCTGTCCCCCGTCCCGCCGCCATCGTCAGGCGGCGCGGGTGGCGCGTCGTTTTCCAGTTCGATGATGTCGGAGTCGTTGTAGAAGGCCTCCGCTCGCGGGGTTTGGAAAGCACTGTATGCAAGCGTCGCAAGGATGAGATACGCGGCAACATTGACGCCACGGCGCTTCGAAAACCACTTCATCGCCGTGCCCGCGGATTCTTTCGTATTAAAGGGTATTCCGTCGAGCGTGATCTCCGAATGCAACTCATCGAGGACAAGGTGGCTTAAAAAGCCGAGTCCCATCGCGACGGCAAATACCAATGCCGTCGTATCATCGTGCCCGTAGTGGCGAGCGAGGAGGAACGTCCCCGTGCTTGCAATAAGCAACGCCGGCAGCGAGTGGAAGATTCCGCGATGCTTCGTGCACTTCTTCACCACTGCCCCGATGACGAACCAGAAGACAAAGAGCGCAGCGGCAGGGATACCCACGAGGTACCGCCAGTCATCCGCATACGGGGTATTCAGCGTGTAGAGGAGGACGACACCGGTCGCCGCAAGCGTCATCGTGCCGAAGACGAGGTAAAACGGCAGGCCGGAATCCGAATCAACATCGGGAAGGAACGAGCCTATGACCGTGACCCCAAAAAGGAAAAGCAGCAAGATGGGGTCAGTGACGAGCGCGTACGAGTAGACGCCGACGCACACCGCCATCGAAATGACGGCGCCAGTCGCGACATGCTCCCTGAACATTGCCATCCGGTAATTGTAGCAGGGCTTTATGCTCCCTATGCCGTCGAGTTATACATCTCGGCCTTCTCAAGGTGAATTAGTGCCATGAGAATCGAGAATCTTGAAAAATCCTCTCGCGGGAGACGGCTATTTGTCAACATTCCGATTATTCCACCGTCCATCGCGCCAAGTTTTTCATGCTCGGTAAGACCAAGTTTCTTAAACGCCTGGCTTGCATCAGCTTCACCTCTTAAGATCATTTCAGTAACGTTCTTCGGCCATTCGAACGAGGGGGCAAGACCGAGATATACATTCGTACCGTCATAAATTGCGCATGCCCCCGTCTCCATATGCCCCGAAACCGTTTGTGGCACCTCAATAAGCCCTCCTTCTAATCCGAATCCGTAGTCGCATCCATCGAACGCGCGCTTTGCGCGACTAACTGCACCAGAAATCGTTTCTGCGATGTTTTTAGGATGGCCAAATTCCTCAACCGCAACATCCATTCCGATCACTTCTGCTTCTGGAAATAAATTTGGATAGAGAGTAACCGCATCACGAACTGCCGCGATTTTTGTCTTGTTTTTCGAACCGACTCCAATTTTCATATGCTGCCATACTATCATCCTGCCACCTTCATGCTAGGCTACCCGCATGACCGAATTCCCAATGCGCATCAACAAATATCTCGCCCACAAGAACTACTGCACTCGTCGGGAAGCGGACACGCTGATTAGCGCTGGCAAAGTCACGATTAACGGGAAGCAGGCGCAGCTCGGCGACAAAGTGCAGGAGAACGACAAGGTGGAAGTAAAATTCCGTGTCAAAAAGTACCGCTACTTCGCCTACAACAAGCCGCGCGGCGTCATTACCCACTCGCCGGAAGAGGGTGAGACCGACATCCGGCAAAACATCCCGCTCGTCGGTGTCTTTCCTGTCGGCAGGCTCGATAAGGACTCGAACGGACTCATCATCCTCACCGACGACGGACGCATCACCGACAAGCTCCTCAATCCCGAGTACGAGCACGACAAGGAATACATCGTGACCACGAAGGAAGAGTTACCGGCGAATTTTGCTGCGAAAATGGAGAAAGGCGTGAACATCGAAGGGTACCATACGAAGTCGGCGACGGTACACGTGATGGGGCCGAAGAAATTCTCGATCATGCTCACCGAAGGCAAGAAACACCAAATCCGCCGCATGTGCTCGGCCGTCGGCCTTGTCGTAAATACGCTCCAGCGCACGCGGATCATGAACATCCGCCTCTCCGGCCTCCAGGAAGGCCAGCATCGCCCGATCCTCGGGCAAGAACTAGCAACGTTCTTGAAATCTCTTGGATTTTAAGATTTTCGACGCAAATCCATAGATCTCCTTGTTGCTTATACCTACGCTATAGCGTAGGTATAAGCAATCCAGATTTATGCACTGTTCTGTATCAGCGCGAGTTTCTGCATGCGCGTCAATCTCTTGATTGCCGCCTCTCGTTTTGAAGCCGTCGAGCGGTTCCGTTTCCGCTCGAAATACACGATCCGCCCGGCTTTCCGCGCCCGCGCGTACTTGCTCCCCTTCCCGCTTTTGTGTTCCGCAAGACGCCGCGCAAGGTCGGTCGTTATGCCGCAGTAGAGACTTCCATCCTTGCAGCGCAGGAGATAAACAAAATACATCGTGTTGCCGGACTTGGATTCGAACCAAGATGAACGCTTTCAGAGAGCGCTATCCTACCATTAGATGATCCGGCAGTAGTTTCGCTAGAATAGCCGAAAATGGCCTATTCCTCAACCTTTTTGAGGCAGGTGCGGCGGTCGCGCTCGAGGTAGGTCGGGATCTCCTCGGTGGCGACCACGCCCTCCCTATCGAACGTGACGCGCACCAAAAGCCCCTCTCGCACCTCTTCGCTGAAGTATTGGTCGAAGATGAAATTGCCGAGCGAGTAGTAGATGTCCTTCCCATTGTAGACTTCGTGCTCTTGCACGACATGCGGATGGCTGCCGATCACGATCGCCGCACCTGCATCCACGAACGAATGCGCAAGCTGGCGCATCTGCGGCGTCGGTGGCACATATTCTTCTCCCCAGTGCGTATAAACGATGGTCACGCGGCCCGCCTCCGCTTCTCGTCGAATTTGCTCAACTACCGGATTACCCACGAAGCTTGCCCCGTTAGATACGGAGCTATCTAATGGGGTCCAGTCGCTCCAATTCACGAATGAGAATGGGATGCCGTGTAGTTCCGTGCGTGCCACTCGATCCTCCTCGACTGCATCCGGGTCACCGAAGTACGATACGTCGGCTTGCGTGAGCCACTCCTTCGTCTGCGTCAGCCCTTCGCGGCCGAAATTCATGATGTGGTTGTTGCCGAGATTGACCAGCGTAAGGTTGTGGCGCTTCAAGAGGCTGGCCGTGGACGTCGGGAAGGTAAAGGTGAAATTGTTCTCTCCCCCGGGCGTACTCCCTTCGCTGACCGATGCGTGGGTTGTGATCGGTCCCTCGAGATTTGCGACGAAAAGATCAACGTTTACTAGGCTTTTCGGCAGGCACGAAAAGATGAAATCGTCGCCGCTCTCGCGCATCGCTTTGCGGATCGCACGGTCGAACATCATGTCGCCGCCGAAGAGTATGTCTACCTCCTGTTTTCCAAGAGCCGCACCGCGCACGAGGACACCCGGCGCATCAGCCAAGGTTGGCGTGAACCATGCTATGAGGAGCCCTATAAGGCCGGCAACAAGCATCATGGGATAACTCTAGCGCACAACGCAAAAATACGACAGAATAGGCGCATGTACGAAAACGCACGCATGTTCTTCGTCGGGCTCCTCTACGTCTCGTTCAGTGTTTTTGCCGGACTTGTGCTCTACAACCTCGTCACCTGGGGCAACCACATGGATTACTTGCTCGCCGCCGGCATTGTCGTCGGTGTGGCGCTCATCGGCACCATCGTCACGTCGATTTGAGGAGGCTCGCCACGATCGCGCAGTGGTCCGAAACCCCCGAAACCAATCGGACGTTTGACGCGACATACCCAGGCGTCGTAAACAGGCCGTCCACCATTTTATCCACCAGCTCATGCGGCCGGAGCTTCCCTGCGCGGTGCAGTTCGAGGTCGATACTAGTCGCGTAGTGGGGTGGGATGTTGTCCTTGTACCGCTCCGCAAGCTGCGCAAATATCACGCCGCCGCGCGGCGCGTTGAAATCGCCGCAGAGGGCGAACTCATCGTACTCGGCGAGGAGTGCAAGAAGTTTCTCCATGTCGGCCTGCTGGTCTTTAGTCGCTTCGCCGCGCGGCGACCATGTGAAGTGGGTTGTCGCGATGCGGTAACGGGTGCCGTTTTTCTCACACTCTGCGACGAGGAGGATCCGGTTGGAGGCCTCGGCCTTATTTAAAGCGTCTTGGTAGGATTCGGGAACCGAATCAGGGGAACCGGCATAGTAGTGCGATCCAAAGGTGGACGGCACGCGGGAAAAAATCGCAACTCCGGAAACCGGCTTCCCCTCTTCGTCAATACGCCGCTGCATCGGCGCGAAGACATGGTGCGGATAGCTGCGCCCCAAGAGAGGGATATCCGCCTCGACAATCTCTTGGACGCAGACGACATCCGCCGCCTCGCTCTCCACAAATGGCACGGCGAGATCGAGATGCTTCGACCGTTCGACATTAATGGATATCAATTGGAGCGACATCGCACGACTATATTACTTTTTCCCGATTGCCGCTGCGATAAAGGCATTGAAAAGTGGATGTGGCTCCAGAGGACGTGCACGTAGTTCGGGATGGAATTGCGTACCAAGCATGAAGGGATGCACCGTTTTCGGCAGCTCTGCGATCTCCATGAGCGAACGGTCGGGAGATTGCCCCGAGAATACGAGTCCTGCTTTTTCCAAGCGCTCGATGTATTCCGGGTTTACTTCAAAGCGGTGGCGATGACGGTCGGAAATTTCCTTCTTCCCATAGGCTGCGCGGGCGATCGTGCCGTCCTTGAGGACGCAGGGATACGCGCCGAGGCGCATCGAGCCGCCGTAATCTTTTTTTGCAAGCAATTCTTTTTGCTCCGGAAGGATGTCTATCACGGGATCCGGCGTTTTCGGATTAATCTCCGTCGTATGCGCCTTCGGGATGCCGGCGACGTGTCGCGCATATTCTACGGTCATGAGCTGCATGCCGTAGCAAAGGCCGAAATACGGGATCTTGTTCTCACGACAGTAGCGGATCGCGTTGATCTTTCCTTCGATACCGGTCTCGCCGAAGCCGCCAGGAACAATGACCCCGTCGTACTCCTTAAGTTCTTTCACCTTTTTCGGATCTTTTTCGTACTCCTTTGCGTTCAGCCATGCGATTTCCGGCTTCACGTCCGCATGATATGCGGAAAATTTGATCGCTTCGATGACGGAGAGATAGGCGTCGGAAAGGACGAAGTCGCCCGTATCGAAATACTTGCCGACAATGCCGATCTTCACCGCCTTCCGGCCATTGTGCGCATGCGCCGCGAATTCCTTCCACTCTTTCATTTCGGATGTCTGCTTCACTTTCTTCCCAAGCGCCTGCAAGAGGAGCTCCGAGAGGTTGTCGCGCTCAAAGTTTAGCGGCACGTCGTAAATCGAATCGACGTCAGGTGCGGAAATGATACGGTCGGCCTGCACGTTGCACCAGACCGCAAGCTTCTCTTTGCGCTTCTGGTCGAGCGACTTTGCGGCGCGCGCAATGATGAAATCCGGCTGGATGCCGTATGAGTTCAACGTCTGGACTGCATGTTGCGTAGGGCGCGTCTTCATTTCGCCGATTGTCGAAGGGATCGGGAGGTACGACACGATCACAAAGACGACGTCTCCCGGGGACTTGAGGTGCATGACGCGTGCGGCATCGATGTAGAGCGCGTTCTGGAAATCGCCGACGGTGCCTCCGATCTCCGCGACCGTCACATCAGTCTTCCCTATTTCAGCTGACCGTCGGAGCCGTTCAATAATCTCGTCACGCACGTGCGGGATCGCTTCGACGAACTTGCCACCGTACCCGAGGTTGCGCTCGCGGTCGATTACCGTCTTATACACCATACCGGAGGTCATGTAGTCTTCCGGCCCCAAGTCGCGCCCCAAAAAGCGCTCATAGTTCCCCATGTCCTGGTCGGTCTCAAGCCCCGAGTCCAAGACGAAAACTTCACCGTGCTCGGTCGGATTCATGGTGCCCGCGTCTACGTTGAGGTAAGGGTCGATTTTGACGAGATTCACCGAAAGCCCGCGCGCAGCGAGGATTTTGCCGATTGAAGCGGTCGCTACGCCTTTTCCGACGCCCGACATGACCCCGCCGATCACGAAGATGTACTTATGGCCATTTTTCTTTGATCGGGTCGCCATAGTTCGTTATGCCTTTACGCAGGGACTAATCACCCACACATAGTAGGTCGGATGTTCCGAGTGCGCACGCATATATGCCTAGAGTGTACCGCTTCCTGTCGTCGGTGAAGGTAGCACCTGCCTGTGCATAAGTCCATAGTTTAGCCACGGAACCGATACTTGCCCCGGGAAATGTCGCAAAAAGCGTCCAGATGCGAGGTGAGACGGGGGTGGGGCCCCGTCGCAAGGCCGGACCGAGCGTAGGCGAAGGAGGCGGGGTCGCGCAAAATCGCCCCGGCGATTTATGCGTGACCGATAACGATGCAGCTGGGTGCTTTTTGCGACATTTCCTAGTTCCGTAAGTAGCGGCGGACGGCCAAATAGCTGGAAATGGCGCCCAGGGCGATGCCGAGGCCGAGGATCGAGAGAAGCAGGCTTCCGAAGTTCCCGACGTAGTAATCAAAGACATTGAATGAGCCGAAGAAACGCTCGGACGCAGGGCCGATCCACGCCGTGAAGGGGTAGAGGACAAGGAGTACCACAATGCCCGCGATAAGGCCGTACAAGATGCCAGCGATCATGAAGGGGCCCCGGACATACCAGTGCGAGGCGCCGACAAGGTTCATGACGCCGATTTCGTCACGCGAGGTATAGATCGCGAGACGGATGGTATTGAACGCGATGAGGATCGATGCCCCCGCGAGGAAGATCGCGATCGCGATGCCGAGCGTCCGCGAAGTCTCGATGATGTTCGAGAGGCGGTCGATGGCGGCCTTGTTCTGGTAGAAATTGACTTTGCTGATTAGCGAGCCGCCTTCTTGCTTATCCGAGAGGAATTTAGCGATGGATTCGTATTGCGACGTCTCTTTCGCACGGATCGCGAGCGATGCCCCGAGGGGGTTTGCTGAAAGCTGGTCGAGCGCCTGGATCGTCGAGGCCTCGTTCTTGTGCCGCTCGCGGAATTCGGCGAGCGCCGCCTCGCGCGACGTGTATTCCACGCTCGCGACCTCAGGAAGTCCTTCGAGCTGCCGCTTCACTTCCATCACCTGGTCTTCGGATGCTTCAAGCGTAAAGTACACGTTCACGTCCACCTTCTCCACGAGCTGCTGGAGCGTCGCATCCAAGGCCGCGCCCGCGATAAGGAGCGCGCTCGAGACGAAGAGCGTGATCGTCATGATGAGGACGGCGGCGAGCGAAACGAAGCCGTTGCGCAAAAAGCCGATGAAGCCATACCTCGCTACACGTTTGGTGGTTGTCCAGAACATAGTTATACGACGTGATACTTGCCTTCTTTGTCATCGCGCACGATCTTTCCCTGGTCGAGCGTGACGACGCGCTTCTTGATCGAGTCGACGACCGATTTGTTGTGGGTGGTAAGGAGCACGGTCGTCCCGAGGTTGTTCACTTTTTTCAGGATTTCGACGACGTCGTGCGTGTTCAAAGGGTCAAGGTTCCCCGTCGGTTCGTCGGCGATCAAGACGTCGGGCTGGTTGACGATCGCACGCGCGATCGCGACGCGCTGCTGCTCGCCGCCGCTAAGCTCGTGCGGGAAATTCCACATCTTTTCGGCAAGGCCGACGAGTTCCAAGACATGCGGGACGTCCGCCTGGATGTCCTCATCCTCTTTCCCGGATACCTCCATCGCGAACGCGACGTTTTCGAATATGTTTTTCGTCGGGAGGAGGCGGAAATCCTGGAAGATCGTGCCAATGTTGCGGCGCAACTCAAGGAGTTCCTTCGCGGAAAGGCCCGCGATCTCACGCGAGCCGAAAAAGACCGAACCTTCCGTCGGGAAGATCTCGGCGAAGAGCATCTTGAGGAGCGTCGTCTTTCCGGCACCCGAATGCCCGACGATCGAGACGAATTCGCCCGGATCGATCGAGAGCGTGATGTCGTGGACGGCCGGCACGCCGCCCTGGTAGAGTTTTGTCACCCTGTCGAAATAGATCATTGTGAAGAAGGCCGGAAAATCAACCGTGTCGGGTCAGCAGCGGAGCCTTGCGAGCATTATACCCTACTGTTTTTGAAGTCAAAACCGATCTTCATTTAAAGCGCCTTTTCCGCGTCCACGAAGCCTTGGATGTCCCCTTCGAGCACCTTGTCCACATTTCGCTCCTCGTAATCCGTGCGATGGTCTTTTACCAACTGGTACGGATGCAGTACATAGGATCGGATTTGGCTGCCCCATTCGATCTTCGTTCCCGCGCCGGCGGAGAGCCCGCGGGCTTCGGCGTCCTGCGCCGCTTGCTTCAGAGCAAAGAGTTTCCCGCGGATCATTTCCAATGCCTTCTCGCGGTTCTGGAGCTGGCTGCGCTCGCTCGTCACATGCACTGAAATCCCTGTCGGCTTGTGCGTCATGCGCACGGCCGTATCGCGCTTGTTGACGTTTTGCCCGCCCGGGCCGCCGCTGCGCGCGACCGTTATTTCAAGGTCGCCTTCAGGGATGTGCGCATCGCCGACGTCCGGAAGCTTCGGAAGGATTTCCACGAGTGAAAATGACGTCTGGCGTTTGCCGGCAGAATTAAACGGCGACATGCGCACCAGGCGGTGCACGCCCGCTTCCTTTTTGAGCGCGCCGTATGCGCCCTGCCCGGATACTTCGAACGCGACGGACCGGAAGCCGCCCATCGAATTCTCGTTCGCGTCGATGAGCCCGGTCTTCCAACCTTTCTGTGCTGCGTATTTTTGGTACATGGAAAAGAGCATGCGCGAGAAGTCTTCGGCATCGTCACCGCCGGCGCCAGAGACAATGGACACGATTGCGTCGCCCTTGTCGTACCCTGCGGCACCGGCAAGCGTCGCCTTCAGATCCTGGTACTCCTTCATCACCAACTGTGATTTGTGCGAATCGGCCCAAAAATCCGGCGCGCCCATCGCGCGTTCGATTTCCGCTATGCGGGCCTGTATCGCCTCTTTTGACTGCATGGCGCGCAGTATAGCAAGCTACTTCTCCGGACGCAGCCGCCATGACGACCCAAGTGCGGCGAGGATGAACGCGAGGCCGATGAGCCCGGTAATCGGCTCCGGCACGTCGTACATGAGGCCGAAGAACATCGCGAACGCGAGGCCGAGGATCGCGTAGTGCGCGCCGTGTTCGAGGTAGATGAATGCTTTGAGCGTCTTTTGCTGCACCATATAGACCGTCATCGAACGCACGAAATACGCGCCGATCCCGAGGCCGATCACGATGATGAGGAGGTTGGTCGAAAGCGCGAACGCCCCGACGACGCTATCGAGCGAGAACGCCGCATCGAGGACGTTGAGGTACGCAAAAAGGACGAAGCCCGCCTTCGCGACTTCTTCCCCTTCGACCTCGAACGCGCTCGCGAGGCCTTGGACAAGGATGAAGGTGACTGCGCCGACTATCCCGGCTACAAGGATTTCGAGCGCATGCGCGGGAACCGCTGCCGCAGCGGCTAGGAGGAGCACGAGGACAACGGCGGTTTCGACCGCTTCGATACTGCCAGAGCGCGCAAGATATTTCTCGATTGCGGTTATCCAGTGTGTCTCTTTGCGGTCGTCCACGAAATACTTGAGGCCGACGAGCATGAGGAAGACGGCGCCAAACGCGCCGATCACATAGTGCGCATCGTGGAGGAGCTCGCCGTAGCGCACCGGATCGAACGCCGCGAGCTTCGCGATCGCGATGGGACTTACCCACACCGATGCCGCAACGATGAGGATTGGGAGGACGGCACGGGTCATAAAAACCGCAAAGAGGATGCCCCACGTGAGGAACCGCTGCTGCCACACCGGGCTCATCCGCTGCAGGACACGCGCGTTCACGACGGCGTTATCAAAGGAGAGCGTGACCTCGAGAATGACAAGGAGGACGGTCATGAGGAGCGCCGCGAAGCCGGCTTGGATGCCCACTACCGCGAAACAGATCCCGGCAACCGCGGTCGGCATCCAAAAGAACTTGAGGAGAGGCATACTTTCTTTGAGCCGCCTCCCGGATTTGAACCGGGGACCCATATCTTACGAAGATATTGCTCTACCAACTGAGCTAAGGCGGCAATCGCAGGCAATATACCACATTCCTCGGAAATGTCAGACGGTATACGGGAGAATCCGAATCTGGGTATTTTTTCTCATTTGTTTATGTAATTCATATCCTTCTCTTGCTCGATTACTCAATGCACGCTCCTTCCTACCATTTCCGCGATTTGAACCGGCATACGTCGGTGTTAGCGAATCACAATTTGGACAAAGGAGGCGAAGGTTACTTTCCAGGTTATTTCGCCAGTTACCATCAATATGATCTGCAACTAACGGTACGAGCTTTGTTTTTGGGTTAACATATGACCAGCCGCATAAACAGCATTTATTCCCGTATTTTATTCGCAGATATTTTTTGACATACGTTGCGACTATGCCGAGTTTCTGTAGCCCACTTACCTCTCCATCTTTCCATTTCTTAATATATCTTTGATATTGATACTCTTGCTGGCAAGCATTGCTGCAATATTTATAGCCAACTCCAAAAGGCTCCTTGCCACACGTGAGACATGGTGTCCGTGGCCTTCTTGGATTCATCTCAACATCATACCATTACGATTCTTGTAAATGGTCTTATTTTGGTCGTTTGTGGACAATCTGAATTGAATTGAGACCTACTCCTTTGCTTTTGAGCCGGAGGCGAGAATCGGACTCGCGACCTTCTCCTTACCATGGAGACGTTCTACCACTGAACTACTCCGGCTACGTCAGCCGATACTAGCATGCATTTCCCCCATGATACAATTTTTCCGTGATAACGGAATTCAAAAAACACCCTTTGAAATACCTTGCCGAGAATCTGGGAGTCGCGGTCGGACTTATCATGATCTGGCGCGGCGTCTGGTACGGGCTCGACGCGATCGACACCTACCTCCTGGGTGGCACGCATTGGGAAACTGCTGTTTTCGGCGTCGCCCTGGGACTCCTCATCCTCTACCTCCCCCACCGCGACCTAAAGGCGCTTGAGCGGCTTTAGATTTCGTATCGCTTCAGTCCATCGATGGTCAATGCCATCGATTCGTCAGTAATATCGCCCGGCGTTAATGGAATTCCCGCGAACAGTTCAGCCTCGATTTCGTCGAGAAGCTCTGCGCTGTGATCGAATTTCTCCTCCATGTCTTTTGCATATCCCTCTGCCCATCGCCGTCGTGAGCGCGCTTTCAGGTCAGCGACACGTTCTTGCAAGGGAAGGATCCCATACGGTCCCACGCGCATATCGGCGTATTCGCAGATTTGCAGCTCGAGAGGTCCTTTGGTGCGGATCTGCTCCATTTTCGAGAAACTAATTCCTTGCATGAGAGCCACTACCGCAGATGGAAGATGTAGTTCACGTGCAATGGCTATCGTCGCTACGTGTTCATCGGGTCCGTATGCGCGTGCGAAATCATCTTTTACCGCTTGCCAATGCGCAACGGTATCCCCCATGAGGGGCGCGAGCGGCCCGTCGGGCGACAGGTCAAATTTTAGGATGTTCCCCATGTCGTGGAAAAGACAGGTGAGTATGACCATGCGCTTGTCCGCCTTCGTGTGAGCGTCGGCGAGAATGCTTCCCACCGCCGCAACCCGCAGCTGGTGCAGCTGGAGCCAGGGCGGAATACGGTACCCGTCGTAGATTTCGGTGACTGTGCGCATCCGGGTATGGTAGCAAACGCCGGGGGTATACTGTAGGCATGCACGAAATGTTCCGGAAGACCGCGCACTTCGCCAGCGAAACGTTCGGCTCACCCTGGTCGTTCGGCATCGCACTCTCGCTCATTGTCATATGGGCCTTAAGCGGGCCATTTTTGGGATACTCGACCAACTGGCAGCTTTTCATCAACACGACGACGACCATCCTCACGTTCCTCATGGTCTTCCTCATTCAGAATACGCAGAACCGCGATGCGAAGGCGATGCAGCTCAAGCTCGACGAACTGATCCGAGCGACTGATCCCGCCCGCAACGAGATGATCGACCTTGAGGACCTCTCCGACGAGGAACTCGTACTCTTGCAGGAGGAATTCAAGAAATTCCGCGCTGCCAAGATCGCGGAGATCAAGGAAAATCGATAGCACCTTTGCGCGAGTGACGGGACAAGAACCCCTGGGAAACCCACGGTTTTCCCATACCTTCCTCCACGGGAAAACAGGTGTTTTCCCGACCCCTTTCCTGTTCGAGTCCCGTCACTCGCCAAAACGGACCGGCCAAAGCCGATCCGTTTTGTGAGAGCGCGAGTGACGGGACTCGAACCCGCAGCCTTTCCCGTGACAGGGGAATGCTCTAACCAATTGAGCTACACCCGCAGAATCACCACACTATATCAGTTTGCCTGCTTTTTCAAATCAGTGTCGGGGGACGGAATTGAACCGTCGACCTGAGCTTTATGAATGCTCCGCTCTAACCAACTGAGCTACCCCGACAGTAGCCTGCAAAATAACATTTTCAGGCCGTTATTTCAACGAATCCTTGATGCCTTCGAAAAACTCTTTGTCTTTAGGGTGTGAGAGGAGGCTGGCGACCTCTTCAACCGGTACCCAACGGGCTTCGTCGTGCCGCGGGTCAGTAAGATGGAATTCGTTTTCCGACGTGTCGAAGAGGAACATGTGCAGGGTTTTTATTTCCTTTTCCTCCTTTTCCTCGTCCCCTGCCTTCACGCGCGTATACGGTTCGAATGCTTTTTTAAGCTGCAGGTCCATAATGCCGACTTCCTCCTGGATCTCACGCTTCGCCGCATCGAGGATTTCCTCCCCCTCGTCTACATGGCCCTTGGGGAAACCCCAAAACCACCCGTCGTGCCGGACGAGCGCGATTTCCCCCCTTACGTTCCTGATAACGCCGCCGGCACTGTGGGTATTCATCGCCCAAGTTTCCCGTACCGAGGTGCAAAAATCAACTTCATCAAGGATTTGTAGTTCGATGCACTCGTGGTATTATTGCGGCACTGTTGGTTTTCTAACAGTCTGATAGCGGGGTGGAGCAGTAGTAGCTCGCCAGGCTCATAACCTGGAGGTCGGGGGTGCAAGTCCCTCCCCCGCAACAAGCAGCATTCAAATAAACCCGAATTCCTTGAAAACGCGTTGGTAGAGGTTGATCACGCGGTTTTTCTCGCGCTCGTCGATATGGTATTCGACGCCTTCATGCGCGACCTTGTTGCGCACTTTGTGCGCCTCCCACGCATCATCGATCGTATTGAAATTCGAGCGTGATACCTGCTTCATCTTTTCACCTATCGTCTCGCCCTTGTACCCCTGCAAATCGAGGAGTTCGTTCAGCATGATGTCGCATTCGAGGATCGCCAATCTCCACTTGTGCTCGTCGTCAGAATTCGCGTGTTCCAGGATGCGCTTCCAGCGCAACTGCGTCGCCGGGACGTCCTCATGCTCGACGGTGTGGGCAATCTTGCGGAACTGCGCCCACTCGGCGCGCCGGATCTGGAGGATGCGCATCGCGCAATACACGATGCCGGCCACGAAGACGAGCGTCAGGACGAACGAGATCGGGTATATTACGCCCCAGATTTCAAAGATCGTCTCCTGTGACCACCCCTCTTTCACACTCTTCGCAATGATAGGGATCCATTCTGGTTTTTCGGTGTATTCGAAAAATGACGGGTCAGGCGCCTGTAACTCCTCTGGCGTGAATCCATACTGCGCCTGCGCGGCGCCTCCCTGCGGCATGTACCCAGTATACCGCGAGCGAGCGACTAGCCGCGCGCATTTTCAACAGCTGACGCGACAATGAAAAGGGTCTCTTCTGCGGCGTGCGGGGCGATGATCTGGAATCCCAGCGGAAGCTTTGTCCCGTCGCGCTCCACGGTGGCTGATTGCACGGAAATGGCAGGAACGCCCGCAAGGTTTACCGGCACGCTGAAAATGTCTTCCGCATACATGGCGAGAGGATCGGCAGTCTTTTCACCGAGCTTGAATGCCGGGGATGGCGTGGTCGGAAGGACGACCGCATCAACGGATTGGAACGCATCCTCGAATTCTTTCCGGATGAGTGCACGGACCACACGGGCCTTGCGATAGTAGGCGTCCGCATAGCCCGATGAGAGCACGAACGTGCCGAGGAGGATGCGGCGGCGTGCCTCAGGACCGAAGCCTTCCCCGCGCGACTTCGTGTACACTTCGCCAATCGTGTCTGCCGGCGCGGAGTGGCCGTACCGGATGCCGTCGAAACGTGCAAGGTTTGTCGAGACTTCAGCCGGCATGACGACATAATAGACAGCAAGTCCGTATGGCAGTGTCGGCATTTCGACATCGCGGATTTCATAACCTTCCTTTTTCAGCTTCTCGAGCGTCACCTCGAACGCGGCGAGGACGTCTGCATCAACGCCTTTGTCCAAGAACGCACGCGGCACGCCGAGGATTTTCGGCTGCTTCGCGGACACGAGTGAATCCGGCAGCGACGTCGAATCGTTCGCGTCGTGACCACGGATCACATCGTGGATGATTTTCGCGTCTTCAGCCGTTTTCGTAAGCGGGCCGATCTGGTCGAGCGAGCTCCCCATCGCGATGAGACCGAAGCGTGAGACAGCGCCGTAGGTCGGCTTTAAGCCGACAAGGCCGCAGTGTGCAGCTGGCTGGCGGATCGAGCCACCGGTATCCGACCCAAGGCTCGCGAGCGCAAGATCCCCCGCGACCGCTGCAGCGGATCCGCCGGATGAGCCTCCCGGAACGCGCGACGTATCGTGCGGATTCTTCGACGGACCATATGCGGAGTTTTCGGTCGAAGAGCCGTGCGCGAATTCGTCCATGTTCGTGCGGCCGAGGAAGACGGCGCCTTGTGCGCGGAGTTTCTCGACGACTGTGGCGTCGTACGAAGCGCGATAATTTTCAAGAATCTTCGATGCCGCACTCGCAATACGGCCTTTAATCAAAATATTGTCCTTGATTGCGAGCGGAATGCCCGTCAACGGTTTCGATTCCCCTTTCGCGATCATGTCATCTGCCTTTTTTGCTTCCTCGCGCGCGGAATCCGCCCACACTTCGAGGTACGCGTGAATCTCACCATCTTTTGCTGCGATCTTTTCCAAATACGCATTCGTAAGGTCGAGCGCCGAATATTTTTTTGCGTCCAAATCCTTGCGTGCCTGTGCAACGGTAAGCGTCGAGAGGTCCATATTATTTCTTTTTCGAGATGACCTGCTTCACGACCACTTGGTTGTCGCGTTGCAGAGGCGCGGCATCAAGAAGGTCTTTCGTGTAGAGGCCGCTTTCGTGCGGGTTTGTATCATCGCGCATCACGTTGCGATGTGTGGGAGATTCTGGCACCACGTCTGCAGAAACCTGTTGAATCTGCTCGACGAAAGCCAAAATCGCCGGAATTTCCTTTTCCAATCGAGCAAGCTCCTCGTCGGAAACGTCCAAACGGGCAAGCTTCGCGAGCGCCCTCACATCAACCTGTGTCATTGCAGCATCCTAGCAAATTCCACCTCATTCAGCACCTCGACACCTAGTTCGCGCGCCTTGTCGAGTTTGGAGCCGGCATTTTCCCCCGCGACGACATACGAGGTCTTTTTTGAGACCGAGCCGGATGCTGTGCCGCCGAGTGCCCTGATTTTCGCTTCCGCTTCTTCACGCGGCATGGAGAGCGTGCCCGTGAGGACAAAGGTCTTCCCAGCAAGCCTGCCATTCGAAGGTGCTTCGTCTGCGACTGGCGTCACATGCTCAAGCAAACGCTCAAGAATCTTCGATTTCACCGGATCGCGGAGCCAGTCGTAGACCGATTGCGCGAGGACACCACCGATGCCTTTTACGGCCGCAAGTTCTTCGACGGATGCCTTTTGCAATTTCTTCAGCGTTTTGAAATGCTGCGAGAGAAGGCGCGCGGTTTCTTCGCCCACGTGGTCGATGGAGAGCCCGAAGAGGAGGCGCGAAAGCGGGACGCGGCGGCGTGATGTGATCGCATCAATCAGTTTCTTCGCCGACACTTCCGCAAAGCCTTCGAGCTCGAGTAGATCACCCTCGGTGAGCGTAAAAATCTCGTCAAACGTGTTTGCAAGGCCGGAATCCACGAGGAGCGCAGCTGTTTCTTTCCCTAATCCTTCAATATCGAGCGCTGGGCGCGATGCGAAGTGCCGCAGGCGGCGTTTTACCAGTTCCGTCGAATCGCGGTTGACGCATCGCCATGCAGACGTGCCCGGTACGCGCTCGATGGAACCATCGCCGCCGCACGCTGCTACCTTTTTTGGCCACTTGTACTCCTTCGCTCCTTTCGGCCGCAGATCTTTGACCACACTCACGATGTCAGGAATGATGTCGCCAGCTTTCTGGATGATGACCGTGTCGCCCACTCGCACGTCGAGCCGTTTGATTTCGTCTTCGTTGTGAAGGGTCGCTCGCGATACGGTCGTTCCGGCGACTGAGACCGGTCGCAGGTGTGCAACTGGCGTCAGCACTCCGGTGCGGCCAACCTGGAGGACAATATCCTCGACGACGGTGGTGACTTGCTCCGCCGGGAACTTAAACGCGATTGCAAAGCGTGGGCCTTTTCCGGTGTAGCCGAGTGCCCGCTCGTACTCGCCTTCGTTTACCTTCACGACAATGCCGTCAACCCAATAGTCTTGTTTGCGGCCTTTCTCCCCGCCTGCCGAACCCTGGCGGGCAGGCTTCCACTCTTCCCAAAAAGCGATGATTTCTTCGATTTTTTTCGCGTGTTTGAAATTCGGATTCACTTTGAAGCCAAGCTCTTTCAGGTATTCCAATTCGCCAAGCTGGTCCTTTGGGAATGGCTCTGACGTACGCGCAAGCTCGTAGATAAAGACATCGAGGTTGCGCGAGGCCGCGACGCGCGGGTCAAGTTGGCGGATGGAACCGGCAGCGGCGTTGCGGGGGTTCGCAAAGAGCGGCTCCCCCGCTTTCTCGCGTTCTTTGTTGATGCGCGCAAGTTCCCTTTCCGGCAACCAGATTTCGCCTTCGACGATGAT
>Ga0207952_1000675_pt1 | contig 21995 bp, 17 predicted proteins | sample SubbioR12Aug_8Ca_FD_184831 | JGI IMG/M metagenome (GOLD analysis project Ga0207952, IMG submission 184831) | Serpentinite rock and fluid subsurface biosphere microbial communities from McLaughlin Reserve, California, USA - CR12Aug_8Ca (SPAdes) | ecosystem: Environmental > Terrestrial > Deep...
CGGGCAAGCCACTGTAATACTTGCCGCGGCTGTCTTCCAGCAAACCATGCACAGTAAAATAAGCAAGCCGCAATACGGCGCAGGCCACATAAAATCCTGCACACAAATAAAAGCTGACTGATGGTGATGGCTGTAAGGCATAGATGAAAACCATGGGTGCCATGCCAAAATTGATGACATCAACCAGGCTGTCAAGCGTCTGGCCAAACTGGCTTTGTGCATCACTACGCTTGCCATGGGCTGACATGCGGCGTGCCACATGGCCATCCAGCAAATCGCAAATGCCTGCACACAACAGCGCCAGTAGCGCAAACCCAGGATAAGCATGCAATGACAGTATCATGCTAGACAGGCCGCACAGCATGCCAGCCAGCGTAATGAGATTGGGAAGATTAAGATAAGCGAGTATCAGCATGGTGCATTCAGAATTTTTGATTTTTCAATTTCAACTGGAACAGCAGCCAGTTCACCATCAGATGCAAACCACCGCAAATAATGACGATCTTGACGGCATCTATCCATTGCAAGGGCATCAACAGCATCGCCAGCAATAAACAGCCAAGGACAGAATCAATCTGGTCAATGACGATGAATAACCTGCCCTTCCAGCCGCGGCTATTCTGGCCGGGTGCGATGTCCAGTCGACGCTTGACATAGCTGTTAGGCAGCTCTGCCAGCACATAGGCCAGGCCCAGCAGGGCACCTATCAGTGCGGCTTTGAACAAGCCTTCAAGGCTGATAGCTCCCGCCAAATTGAGGAGCAAGAAAATCAGGATGGACCAGCAGGCAGTGCCTATCACCATGCCCCAAAAACCCTTCCAGGTTTTGTTGGCGCCAAACAGGCGGCGGCCATCTCTGGCAAGGCGGCCCGCATCCATGGGATGTTTCCAGCTATCGAGCCATTTTGATTTGACAAACACCATATTGCTGACACCACCCAGCAGCACAGGTGCAATCACCTGCGCCCACAATGCCACCTCATTCATGGATGACCTCAACCAGGCCACGCCCGCCATCTATGCGCACCAGTTGCCCATCCACCAGCAAGCCTGTCAGGTTTTTGACGGCCAGCACGGCTGGTATGCCATATTCGCGTGAGATCACTGCAGCGTGGGACAGCAATCCGCCAGTCTCCGTGGCCACTGCCGCCAGCAAGGGGAATTTTGCGGTCCAGCCGGGATCGGTAAAACGGGTGATAAGAATATCGCCCTTCTCCAGTCTTTCTGCATCCTGGATATTGGCTATTACCTTGACCCTGCCTTCGACTATGCCCTGGCTGCAAGGTATGCCCTTGAAACTGGTGGCTGCTACGCTGGCATCCGACAATTCTGCCGTTTGCAAGAAACCTGCCCCTATCTCGTCGGGCGGTGTGAAGTGACGGAAAGACTGGTAATAATCACGGTTCTTGCGCCAACTCTGGCTGGCACTGGTCGCATCCAGACTGCCATCCAGTACGGCAACGACTTCATCTTTACTGAGATGGAAAATATCCTCGACCTGGTCGAGTATGCCTGCACTCTGCAAGTGCTTGCCCACTCGCAATGTAAGTTGCCTTACCCAGTAATAATAAGCCGTTGACAGGTCACGTAATTCTTCACGCCACCACAGGTAGTAGCGCAATTCTTCTATCTTCTTCAGCATGCCAGCACGTTTGTGGAAAGGCAGGCTGGCAGCGAATTGCCGCATTTTTTCTGCATGCTTTTCTGCCTGTTCATGCACACCTTCATGTGGGTTGCTACCCGCCCCCAGCGCCAGGCATTGCTTGAGGTTCTCGAAAATGAATTGCGGGTTTTCACCGAAGCGCTCTACGGTGATATCAAGTTCGCGGGTGGAACGATATTTGTGACGTTCCACCACGGCTGCCACCTTGTCCATGCTCATGAATGGTGAACCCTGCTTCCAGTCAGCGATGAGTTGCGCCATGGGTGTATCCGTCCAGTAGGCTGCTGCAATCTCATTCTTGCGCAAGTCTTGCGCGCAATCCCATAAATCTATGTTCAGGTGCAGGTGGGACAAGTCAGCCAGGCCAGAAATAAAATCCAGTACCGTGTAGCTGGATTTCAATTTCTTGAAATCATCACGGAACAGGGTCATCACATTATTGGTGCTGAAGATGTGATGGAAATAGGTGTACTCGCTGCGGTAATATTCTTCGTTGACAAAACGGGTATAGAAAGCAGGCAAGTCTTTATCCGACAAATTTGCCAGTACCTCTGGCAAGGCTTCCAGCCTGGCCATTTGTTCCTGCTTGAAGCCAGCCAGGCGCGACTTGCTGCGCCAGATAATCCATTTCAGCCGGATCAGCACATTCACGCCACGCGCCAGTATCTTTGCTGTCATGGGCGTTACATGGCCATTACCTTCATAGTTGACCTTGACGCCCACGCTTTCATCGAATTCACGCTCGACGAAACCAGGCAGGGTTTTCACCCCGGCCTTGATGGCGCTCAGGTTCCAGTAAGGGCGGGCAAAGAACATGCGCCCCCAGGCATCTACCTTGAATTCAGGATGGATCCGTATGCTGCTGGTGTAGTTTGGACAAATCGCTTCCCAGATATAGTCGTAGAGCGACCACATATAGGTCGAACATACGGAAGAAGAGACACCGCCATCCTTGAAGTCGGCATTACTCCACTCCATATTAACGCCAGCATAGTGAATGGCGGTAATCGGCCTGGCTTGCACGAAGTAAAACTGGCCGTCCTGCATGGTCCATTCTATGTCTACCGGAAAGCCATAGGATTTTTGTATGCGCAAGCATTCCTGTGCCAGTGACAATACCTGTGCTTCATCGAGGACAGGACGCGAAGCTTGCTGATCATCCAGCATCTCGGTTTCATTGCTGCCATCCGCCTGCGCAAGGATGCGCAGGGCCTTGTGATGGATATCCCTGCCTGTCAATTGCTCGCGATACCAGTCATAGCGGTACTGGTCAGGTGTCATCTGCCCGGCCACCAGGGCCTCACCCAGGCCAAAGCAGGCTTCAATCACCATCTCGGTATCATGCCCGCTTTGCGGATTGACAGAGAATGCCACGCCACTGGCATCGGCAATGACCATGCGCTGGAGTATGACGGCCATGCTCCCCTGTTCAAGTGCAATGCGGTTATGCGCGCAGTAACGCACCACACTGTCGCCAAACAGCGAAGCCCAGCACTGCCGGATGGCATCCTGCAAGGCCAGTTCACCGCGCACATTCAATACTGTTTCATAGATACCAGCAAAAGAAGCACCTGCCAGATCTTCTTGCGTGCAACTGCTACGCACAGCCCAGGCTGCATTTTGCTGATCTTCGCTCAGCCCACGCAAGGCAAGGCTGATATCAGGCGGCATGCTGCCTGTCAGCAGGCTTTGCCGGAAAGTAGTGACGGCATCATTGACACCAGCCGCATCCGGTGTGCGCAACTGTTCCAGCACTGATTCCTGCATTGCTGAGAGCTGGTTATGTAGAATGAAATCCCGAAAAGCCTGAGTGCTCAGTACCAGGCCATCTGGTACTTGCACACCTATTTTCAACAAAGCCAGCAGCGAAGCTGCCTTGCTGCCAACGATGGCAAGCGCATCTTCCTGCTCCTGCAGTTCAGAGAAGGTATAGAGGTTTTTCATTTGAGACATCAGTAACTCGCTTCCAGGCGCGGGCGCGCCAAAGTCAATCCATGCAATTTGGCGAGCCGGGATATCTCTTGCACCTGGTCCTTGGTGATCTTGCCATAGCTATAGTGGGATTTCAGATTGGCAAAACCCATGATGATGGTTTCTGCATTGCAGGCAAAAGCCAGACCCGGTTCCAGTGGTATGCCGGGTATGGTGTAGGCAGAATCCAGCGGCAGCCTGACCATGCCGCCCTGTATCACCACGACATTGCTGCATTGCTCACGCACCGAGGCATCCACATCCAGCGGCACGGCAATATCACAAATAACTACCGGCCCCTCCGCTATGTGCTGCGGATAAATCAGGGCAGCAGGTGTGGTGCTGGCGCTGAGTATCAGGTTGGCTTCTGTCAGATCGTCCAGGTTTTCACTGATGCGTATGGGCGGGTTTTGCGTTTCATCCTGCAATGCCTGATACAGATAGGCACCGATATCGACAGGGCGGGCAGCAGCAGGCAAGGCCAGCAGTTTATCGACACAGGTATAGGCAGCCAGCGCACGCGGCACACCGCTTAATGCTGCCCCCGTTTCCCGTTTTGCCAGCAAGTCTTCAAACGCTTCATCGTAAATATTTTTTGCGAGCTGCTGCATACGCCTGACCGATGCAGAAGTACCTATCAGCAGCAGGCGTGGCACGTGGCTGGCCATGAGTTCTGAGTAAATGCTGGCGATATTGCCAGCCGCCCCTACGGCAGCAAAGCAGCTTTGCTCCAGCTCTATGCCTTGCTCAGCAGCGGTATCCAGCAGGGCCTGTATGCCCATGGCCACGGTCAGTGAATTGCCACTGGTCAATGCAACATCCTGGCGCAACTGCACGCGCTTGCAATTGCCAGTCACGACAGAACTATAGCCACCAAAACCTATGGCTTCGCAGCCGCGTTCGACGGCATAGTCAACTGCCCTTTGCACGCAATCCCGTATTTCATGCTGTTTGCCTGCCTTGACTTGCTCGACAATCATTTCTGAATCAAAATAAAGCGTGATGAATTCCAGCAGCACGCGCTCGCCGGTGATGGACTCGATGACTTCTGACTTATGCACCAGTGGCCCCACCATGGGACTGAGTTTGCGCAACCAGGCAGATGCTTCTGCATCGCTGAAGTTGGCCAGCGAAGGGTCCCAGTGACGTAAATTGGAAATGATGGATAAGTGGCCGAGAAAAGCGACTTTCTTTTGCACATTTACTTCTGCACCTGCTTGTGCATCTACTTCTGGTGCGCTTGTGGCGTGTGGGAACATGGCGCGGTAATCATCCATATCATCCAGAGCAGGCACATGCCGGTTACCGATGATGTAATTACTCATCTCATAGGCATTTTGCCGGCGCAGGATTTCACAGACATGGGTCAGTGCTGCCATCAGTTTCTGGCATTCTTCATCCGTGATCAGCGCCGCAGGTTCCAGCCTGATGGTAGCCGGACTGGACAAGGTTGGTGCCACCCGTATGCCATGCTTGTTCAGCATGTAGCCGGCGATCACATAACCAAGCCGCCCTTCCATGAAGATATCACGCAGGGTAGTGCTGCCATGCTCACGTGGCATGAATTCCAGGCCCAGCAAGAGTCCCGCTCCACGTACTTCACGGATGACTTCCGGATAAGCCTTTTGCAAACCATACAGCGCTTCTGCCAGTTTGCGTCCCTTGCTGGCACATTGCTCGAGCAGGCCTTCTTGCTCAATCACATCCAGTACCCGGCAAGCCAGACTGGAAGAATAATCATCCTCAGCAAAAGTGGAACTGTGCAAGAGGCCAAATTCTGGTTCATACCACTCTTGATCCACCAGTATCGCGCTGATTTTTGCCAGTGCACCGCCCAGGCTTTTTCCCAGCAGGCAGATATCGCCGCGTATCCCCATTTGCTCTGCATACAGCAGGCTGCCTGTGCGCCCCATGCCGGTTTGTATTTCATCCAGCACCAGCGGGAAATCATAGGCATCTGCGTAGGCGCGCAAGCCTTGCAGATAAGCGACATCCAGAGGATGGACACCACCCTCGCCTTGTATGGGTTCCACAAAAAATGCAGATACATTGGTAAATTCCTGCCTTTGCAGAATAAGCTCACCTTCGCTTTCCAGCACGGTATGCAAATACACCCTGCTATTGGCTATCACTTCCTGCACTGCATCAAGCTTGCCCGGTTCAAGAAAATGCACGGGTGCACCAAGGCGTTCAAAGGGTTGCCGGTAGCTGGCGTTGTTCGTCAGTTGCAAAGCCCCGGTAGTCTTGCCGTGGAATGCCCTTTCCAGGCCCAATAAGACGGGGCGTGCCGATGCAGCCTTGTGATTGAATTCGGCCAGCAAGGAAAACTGTTCAGACAATGGCAAAGTGCTGACAGCCTCACCCAGCAACTCATGCAAGATGGCCAGATCAGCAGCCCGCATGTTCAAGCCTTCGTTTGCTGCTCTGGCGGCTTCGTACAAATCGCTGTCTATACGTTTTTGCAAGCGCTCTATGCGGGCGCGCTTGCCGAATTCAGCCAGCTTCAGCGCCAGCTCTACCGCTTCAGCACCGGAATTGGCCTGCAAGACCATATGCGGCCTGCCAGTGGTGGCTTGCATGTGCTGAGCCAGCCGCCGCCCCAGTTCACCCGCATGCCGGCGCATACCCAATTGACCGTGATGCACCATGCTGCCCTGTAGCATGGCGACTGCATGCGCCACCAGTTGTGGATGATTGTGTCCCAGCAGCGTGGAGCCATAGCCACCGAGGAAGTCGATGACTTCTTTTTCACTGCCATCGTCATCCTGATACCAGAGGCGACTGCCCTCGCCCTTGAAATAATGCTTGTCCAGACCTGCGATGTTCAACATTTCACTTAGTCTGGGCTGGCAGTACTGCGCATAATCAGAGGAAGAAACTGTATTCAACTGCGGATTCATCTTATTTCTGTTTCCTGAATAAAAACATTGCCCGGTGATACAAAAGCTTGGCCTGAGTACAAAATCAAAGTGTGAAAATACCTAAACCCAGGCCGTGAAATGGCAGGCACATACTCACAATAATGATCCAGACAACGAGGGGGAGGACGGACCAAGATGGCCCGAAGATTTGTTTTATATTAATATCAATTAAGCATGCCCCACAAAGATTACGATAGAATCATCCATCTATTTTTCTGGTACATAAAATGCTAAATATCAGACGGCTGGCGTTGTTATACGGGCAAAGAACAGGTATCAACTCATGCAAGGTGCATGCATGAATCCGGCTGACAAATCCCTGCATCAGGACATAGACCGCATTTATCAGCAGGAATCGCGACGGGTATTTGCGACCCTGGTGCATTTGCTGGGCGATTTTGATCTGGCAGAAGAAGCCCTGCATGAGGCCTTCAAGGCGGCGCTGGAAAAATGGCCAGAGAAAGGCATGCCCGAATATCCCTACACCTGGCTGGTGTCAGCAGGACGTTATAAGGCGATAGACAGCATACGCAGGCAAAAACGCTTTGATCCGCTGGATCAGCACATGGAAACAGTGGAAGCGCTGGTAGATGAAAGCGCGCAGCCCGGGGAACCTGCAACTACATCATCGGTCATGGAAGACGACAGGCTGCGCCTGATCTTCACTTGCTGCCATCCGGCACTGGCAGCAGATGCCCAGGTCGCGCTGACCCTGCGTGAAGTCTGTGGCCTGACAACAGAAGAGATCGCCCATGCCTTTCTGACCCCGCCCCCTACCTTGGCACAGCGCATCGTGCGTGCCAAGGCAAAAATTCGTGATGCAAAAATCCCTTATCAGGTTCCTGAAAAAGATGAACTTCCAGCCCGCCTCCATATTGTACTGCGAGTGATTTATCTGGTTTTTAATGAAGGCTATTCCAGCTCAGCCGGTGAATCTGCGTTGCGCCTGGACCTGGCAGCAGAAGCCATACGGCTGACACGCCTGTTGCAAGATTTATTGCCTGAACCAGAAGTCAGCGGCTTGCTGGCCCTGATGCTATTGCATGAGTCGCGCCGCCCTGCCCGCACTGACACCCAAGGTGAATTAATCGCACTTGATCAGCAAGACCGGCAATTATGGAATCAGTCACTGATACAGGAAGGCTCAGCTTTGGTGGAACAGGCTTTGCGCACCGGTCGCTTTGGGGCATATACGCTGCAAGCGGCCATTTCTGCCGTTCATGCAGAGGCAAATATCTACACTGATACCGACTGGCCACAGATCGTTGGCTTATATGATGCGCTATTGCGTGTCGAAGCCAGCGGCATCATAGAATTGAACCGCGCCATCGCCATCGCCATGTGTGCCGGCGGCTTGCTGAATGGCTTGCAACTGGTGGAAGCCCTGCTGGAAAAAGAAGAAATGCAAAACTACCACCTGGCCCACGCAGCGAGAGCCGACCTGTGCCGCCGCAATGGTGACATGGCACAGGCAAGACTGTCGTATGAGCAGGCGCTGAAGCAATGCAGGCAAGAACCTGAGAAGCGCTTTATAGAACGCCGCCTGGCTTCTTTACCATATTGAGATGCATAGCAATTTTTTATAAAACACAAAATAAATCTGTCACACTCAAGCAGTAAAAATTTACCTCAACTAGGCTATCTTCAGGAGATATATGCCCGAACTGCACCGCGCCCTACCCGCTTTACTGATGAGCTTGTTTCCTGCATTTTGCATCGCTGAAGCCAAAGTCGAAACAATTTCAACCAGCCCTGCCTGCAAGACTGCGACTCAGGCAATCAATGAAGAAGGCTATGTTGACATAGGTGGCATACAGCAATGGGTCACCATCAAAGGCAGTCATTGCAATAACCCTGTCATCCTGATCCTGCATGGTGGACCTGGCAATACCTTGAGCCCTTATGCCAGCTCTATTTACGGCGCATGGGAAAAAGATTACACCGTAGTGCAATGGGACCAGCGCGGTGCGGGCAAGACCTTTGGCAAGAACAAGCCTGACGAAGACACACCATTGACAGTAGCTCAAATGGCAGATGATGGCGTCGCACTGGCCGACTTTCTTACCCGCCATCTGGGCAAGAAAAAAATCATTTTGACGGGCAGTTCCTGGGGTTCGATACTGGGCGTGCAAATGAGCCTGTCCAGACCTGAATTATTTTATGCCTATGTCGGTACATCGCAAGTCGTCAGCTACAAGGCTAATCAGGCAAGCAGCTACACCAGGGTACTGAGCCTGGCACAAGCTGCCGGGGACCAGGAAACCATCACAAAAGTGAGTGCGCTGGGCCCGCCACCATGGAGTAACCCGCGCAATTTCGGAATCTTGCGCAAGGCAATACGCAAATATGAAGCACAGCGCACAGACCCTGCACCCAAAGCATGGTGGCTATCTGACCCTGCGTATTCCACACCAACGGCTTTGGCTGATTACGAAGGCGGCGAAGATTACTCTTTCCTGAAGTTTGTCGGCTACAAGGGTGACGGCATGTTCAGCACAGTGGAATTTGCTGCCAGCGCTACCAGATTTACCATCCCGGTGTTTTTTGTCCAGGGCGCAGAAGACTTGCTCACCATGCCTGAGATTACCCGCCAGTATGTGGATAGCATTACCGCACCGCAGAAGGAATATATTCTGGTACCCCGTGCCGGGCATGATCCAAATTTGCCATTTATTGAGGCACAATTAAAACTTCTCAATGAACGCGTGCGTCCACTGAACAAGTAATAACTCAGCAAAAAAATAATGCCTTATGGAAATTTCACGTATTTTTAAGAAAAATTAAAAATATTTTTGTTTTAGTGTCGATTTACCGCCCAGCCATTCGACTATCAGATGTGGAGACGCTTTCACACGATAATCCAACCTAATTGATAAAGGAAATGACCATGCCACATCCTATCGCCTATCTGTCCTTCAATGGTAACTGCAAGGAAGCCATGTACTATTATGAGCAAGTCCTGGGCGGCAAAATCACAGTCATGATGAGTGGTGCCGATTCTCCCATGGCAGCCATGATCCCTGCAGAATCTGCCCACCGCATCCTGCATGCACGCCTGGAACTGCCCGATGGCGGCTTGCTCTATGCAGGTGATTGCCCACAGCAAATGCCGTATGACGGTATCAAAGGCGTTTCTTTTACGCTGAATTACGATACTACTGAAGAGGCGAGCAAGGTCTTCAATAAACTGGCAGAAGGCGGCCAGATCACCATGCCAGTGCAGCCTGCATTCTGGGCCAAGTCCTGGGGCATGCTTGTCGATAAATACGGCACACCATGGATCATCAATGGCGAGCAATTGCCACTGTAATCAGATCAACATTAATCCATCCTTGCTGGAGCCACTATGAAATACCTATGCCTGGTTTATCTCGACAATGAGCACTGGAGTGCCTGCCCTGACGAAAAGTGTGCTGTGTATGCCCAGGGCTTGCTGGACAGGGGCCACATGCTGGCAGCAGAACCCCTGTATCCCGTGCACACGGCCACAACGGTCAGGGTAAGGAATGGACAATTGTCGGTCACTGATGGCCCATTTGCCGAAACCAAGGAAATGCTGGCTGGCTTTTATCTTATCGATGCCAGGGATTTGAATGAAGCCATACAACTGGCTTCAAAAATCCCGCCAGCCCAGCATGGCAGCATAGAAGTACGCCCGGTGCGCGCCCTGGACTTGCCAACTGCTGCAGCCACCTAGCAAATTAAAGGAGAGCAACATGCACAAGCAAATTTTTGTCAACCTGCCTGTTAAAGACCTGGCCCGCGCCAAGGAATTCTGGAGCAGCCTGGGTTATAGCTTCGACTCAAAATTCAGCGGTGAAAAATCCGCCTGTATCATCATGGGTGAAAGCATCCTGGTCATGCTGCTGGTAGAAGACCTCTTCGCCAGCTTTGCCCACAAACCCGTCTGCGATGCGCATGAGCGTGTAGAAGTTTTGCACGCACTCTCTTGTGACAACCGCGAGCATGTTGATACTCTCATTGCCAAAGCCAGGGCAGCCGGTGCCACCATCCCTGACGAAGCGGAAGATCATGGCTTCATGTATGCGCAAGGCTTCTATGATCTTGATGGTCATGGCTGGAATTGCTGTGCATGGGTAGCTGAAGCTGAAAGTAAGTAAAACGGCACGACTCAATGAGTCTGTGCACATCAGCACAACAAATTAAAGGAAGACAAAATGCATAAGCAAATTTTTGTAAATCTGTCGGTCAAGGACCTGCCTCGTTCCAAGGAATTCTGGAGCAGCCTGGGTTATAGGTTTGAAGCCAAATTCACCAATGACCAGGGTGCCTGCCTGGTGCTGGGCGAGAACCTGTTCGTCATGTTGCTGGTGGAAGAATTTTTCGCCGGTTTTACCAACAAACCCATCAGCGACGCACATGAACGCACTGAAGTATTGAACTGCCTGTCTTGCGACAGCCGTGAGCATGTTGACAGCCTGGTCGCCAAGGCAAAAGCGGCGGGTGCCACTACACCTAAAGAACCAATAGACCATGGCTTCATGTATGCACATGGCTTCCACGATATCGATGGCCATGTGTGGGAATTGGTGCACATGGTAGCTGAAGGTGAGTGCCAGTAAATCTGTATGAGCTGAACCCGATTTACCAGACCAAACCGCCTGTTTCTTCAGGCGGTTTTTTTTTGCGTGTTCATTTTCACTTCCACGCAATTCGTCACGGCAAACTATGGCTTGGTCACACTGTCTGCCACCTCTCTTTTCTGGAGCGGCATACTTGAATATCTCTATGTAAAACCCGTCATGTCGTGGGAAATATGAAATGAAAATTCTTGGCCGGACAAACTTCACCTTTTTTTTATATCATCTAATCAACTGTGTCACGCTGAGTCTGCTGGCAACAGCTTTTGCACATGCAGCCATGCCAGATGCAGCTTATGATATTCAACACAGCATCGTCTACCAGCGTATTGGTGATGACGTGTTGACCGGTGATTTATATCGCCCCAGGGGAGACGGGAAACATCCCGTATTGATCGCCGTTCATGGTGGCGACTGGCGGTTTGCCGATGCCAGCTTATATAAGCACTGGGGGCCCTATCTGGCAAAAAATGGTTATGCCGTATTTGCGGTCAATTACCGCCTTGTGAAAGACAAGACCAATCTCTACCCGGCGGCGGTGCATGATGTGCGCGCTGCCGTGCAATTCTTGCGGCAGCAGGCAACGACTTACCAGCTCGATTCTGAACGCATGGGCCTGATGGGTGATTCTGCCGGAGCGCAGCTTGCTACTATTGTCGCGCTGGCAGGTGATCAGCCGCCATTCTCTGATGGCATGAGTCCTACGACCAAGGTCAAGGTGTGCATAGGTATTTATGGCAGTTACGATTTGACGGCGAAATGGGAACATTCGAATCGCTACTACCCTGACAATAATATTGCCCAGGGCTTCCTGGGTAGCAGCCTGATTGAGAACCGCAAAATCTATGTGGAGGCATCACCGCTGTCGTATGTGACGCGTGATAATAATCAAACGCAGTTTTTGTTGAGCTGGGGAGCGAAGGATAAATTTGTTGATCCGAAAGAACAGTCGATGGCCTTTATGCATGCCTTGAAGCAGGCGGGGTTTTCTGTGAGTTCTGTCGTGTTGAAAAATGCGGGGCATTATTGGGCGTCTGAGCCTATCAGGATTCCGGGGACGGATTCTGGATATCTGGCACCGCGATTATTGAAATTTTTGAAGGAGAAGCTATAGGGGATTTATGCTACGTTTCTGTTATAAAGATGCCGTTATTTGGATTGCTTATGCAATAGTGTATTGCTCGACTTATAGCACTCTCAAAGTCGTCATTCCACCGGGCTGGCGCTCCAGCGTGCTTTTAGCTGGAATCCAGTGGCGTTCGTGGCATGCTGTTCGCTACATTAATTTCAGATTCGAATTGTTTTGCGTATCTGATTTTCAAATACCTGCATACATTATTTACGATTGCAGGTCGGGGGTAGCCCGACAGCTACATACCTTTCTTGCGTCGCCAAGAAAGGTATGCCAAAGAAAGCGACCCAGGCGTCGTCGCCCCCTGAAGGGGGTTCCCGTTTGTGCAGTACAAAAAATGGGAAATGCCCGAAACTCGCTACGCTCAAACACGGGCATTTCTTGATCCATTTTCTGTACTGCACAAACGGCATCGACACATGGGAACTGCAAAAGTCAAAAACAACGTCAATACGACCTACATTCATATTTCTAAAGTTATTGACTCACTACAGTTCTGTAACATCATAGAAAAACCCGCCAATCAATCTGGCGGGTCTTTTTACTTCAACACTAACTTGTCTTATTTAAACTTCGCAGCCACTTCCGCAATACGCTTACCAAACAATTTCGCCGTTTCCAGGTCACCCGGCAGCGGGCCTTCTTCTGGAGAAGAATCGGATGGGGATTGTGTCATCAGGCCGCTGAAGCTGCCGACGTAGTTGATGTCATTGCGTGTCGCTGCCTTGCTGTTGGCTGGCATCAGGCCTGTGCCTACCCAGATCATGGAGTGTTGCTGGGACAACGTAAACAAGTAATGCAGGGTTGACAATTTGTCGCCGTTCATCGTGGCAGAATTGGTGAAACCTGCGGCGATCTTGTCTTTCCAGACCTGGCTATACCAGGGCTTGGAGGAGGCATCGGCGAATTTTTTGAATTGCCAGGATACTGTGCCCATATAGGTTGGTGAACCAAAGACGATGGCATCAGCAGCGGCCAGGGTTTCCCATTGGGCGTCGGTGATATTGCCTTCGGCGTCAATCTTGATGAGTTCAGCGTTAGCACCGGCAGCAGCGGCGCCTGCGTGCACTGCTTCTGCGGCTTTGGTGGTGTGGCCATAACCTGAATGATAAATAATCGCGACTTTAGGCATGTTTTACTCCAGTTTGAATGTTGAATTTTTACGCAAAAAGGCAAATCACAGAGGCGTTTTACTTCAGTGATTTGCCAGTCTTCGCAACTTAATGGGGCAGATCAAATACCAGTACTTCTGCCTGTTTGCCTTGCTCCAGCACGAGTTTTTCTTCGGCTGACATCATCACAGCATCACCCTCTTTGAGGGACATGCCATTTACTTGCAATTCGCCACGCGCTACGTGGACATACGTCAGGCGATCAGCTGCCAGTGGCAATTCCTGCCTTTGTTCTGCATCAAACAAGCCGATTTGCAGACGTGCGTTCTGGCGGATTTTGATGGAGCCATCGGCACCATCGCCAGAGACCACGAGGCGCAAGCGACCCTGTTTTTCTTCACGGCTGAATTCTTTTTCGCCGTAGAGGGGCTCACCGCCCAGCTGGTCTGGCTGTATCCAGATTTGCAGTAAACGTGTGTGCTCGTTGTTGGCCGGGTTAAATTCCGAATGACGCACACCAGTACCTGCACTCATATACTGCACATTGCCTGGACGTATCGTACTGCCATTACCCATGCTGTCTTTGTGCGCAATCGCACCTTCGAGCACATAAGTAATAATCTCCATGTTCTGGTGCGGATGTGTACCAAAACCCATGGCAGGAGCGATCCAGTCGTCATTAATCACGCGCAATGGGCCAAAACCCATGTGCTGCGGATCGTAGTATTCTGCAAATGAAAAACTATGATGCGATTTCAGCCAGCCGTGCTCGGCGTGGCCGCGTTCTTGTGATGGTCTGAGCGTAATCATGTAAGTCCTTTTCAAATTTCCTGACGAATGTGTTCAGGCGATGTACACACTATATACATGCAAATTCTTTGACATAAGGGTAGAATTTCATACAACTCATTCAAATTATTTGAACAAGCATGAACCTGACTCTGGAAGCCCTGCAAATCCTCGATGCGATAGACCGCAAGGGCAGCTTTGCGGCGGCTGCGGCGGCCCTGGATAAAGTGCCCTCGGCCATCACTTACAGCATACGCAAGCTGGAAGAAGATCTTGATGTGCTGCTATATGACAGACGCGGCCACAGGGCCAAGCTGACCATCGCAGGGGAGGAGCTATTACTACAGGGCAGGCATTTGCTGAATGCAGCGCAAGAGCTGGAAAACCGCGTGAAACGCGCCGCCAGCGGCTGGGAGGCGGAACTGCGCATCGTCATTGATGGCATCATACAATTCGAGGATATCATTCCCTTGATCAAGGAATTTGAACAACAGGCATGCGGCACGCGCATCCGTATCAGCCAGGAGATTTTATCGGGTGTCTGGGAAACCATGGTATCTGGCCGCGCCGACCTTGCCATAGGTGCGGCCTATTACGGGCCGGATGCCATACGCATGCAGGGTGAATTTCAGACCCGCTTGCTAGGTAGTGTGGAATGGGTGTTTGCTGTGGCACCACAGCACCCGCTGGCGCTGGCAGAAGAACCACTGACACCGGCGATTTTGCAGGCATACAGGGCGATCGCCATCGGTGATACTGGCCTGACCCTGCCATCGATGACAGCAGGCTTGCTGAGCGGCCAGGACACTCTGACCGTGCCCACCATGCAGGCCAAGCTGGCTGCACAACTGGCAGGCCTGGGTTGCGGGCATTTGCCACGCCGCCTGGCATTGCCCCATTTGCGCAGCGGTGCGCTGATAGAAAAGAAGACCAGTGCCAACCGCCCACCAGAAGATAACCGTCTGGTCTGGCGCAATGCCAACAAGGGCAAGGCTTTACTGTGGTTTTTACAAAAGTTGCAAGACCCTGTCGTGCAACGCATGTTGATAGGTAATTGAAGAACATCCACACCAACAAAACAGATGATGCAAAAATACATAGGACGTTTCGCCCCCTCACCAACCGGCCCCTTGCACATGGGTTCACTGGTGGCTGCCATGGCCAGCTATCTCGATGCCAAAGCCCATGATGGGCTATGGCTGCTACGCATGGAAGACCTGGACTTTGACCGCAATGTCAGAGGTGCTGACCAGCACATCATACTGTCGCTGCAACGCTGCGGCATGCTCTGGGATGGCGACATCACTTGGCAAAGCCAGCGTCAGCATCTGTATGAAGCTGCCTTGAACCAGCTAGGCGACAATCTCTACCCCTGCGCCTGCTCACGCAAGGAAATCGCTGATTCGCGTCTGCGCCTGGGTGAAACAGCCAGCCAGATTTATCCGGGCACTTGCCGTCATGGCCTGGCAGCAGGCAAAATTGCGCGTGCCTGGCGTTTGCTCGTGCCAGATCAAATCTATCGATTTGAAGACCGCATAGCTTGCTTGCAGCAGCAAAACCTTGCGACCGAGGTGGGTGACTTTGTATTGAAGCGCGCCGATGGCTTCTGGGCATATCAGTTAGCGGTAGTGGTTGATGATGCGGCGCAAGGCATCACCCATGTAGTGCGTGGTGCTGATCTGATCGATTCAACTGCAAGGCAAATCTATCTGCAAGAATTACTGGGCTTGCCCACCCCTGCTTATTTGCATGTGCCTGTTGTCACCAATGCAGATGGCGAAAAGCTGTCCAAGCAAACTGGCGCCTTGGCGTTTGATCGTGGCGACAATGATGTGCTGCATGAGGCTTTGCTACCGGCAGCACAATTCCTGGGGCTGACATTGCCATCGGATGTAGCGACTATTTCTGAATTCTGGCCGCTGGCAATTCAGGCTTGGAAAGTAAAAATGTCGATTACTGATGCAGAATAAGACAAGGGCCGCATTGCAGCCCTTGTTACTGACAGCTTTCAGCGCTTACTGTGCATGCTAGCTGGTATCTGTTAATTCAAATTAATGCTCGGGATGTTCCCTGCCACGTTCGTGCCCATGGCGCCCATGATCGTCATTACCCCTGCCGCCGCGCCTGTCATCTCTGCGATAGTCATTACGGCGGTAATCGTCACGACGATAAGCATCATGCCTGTAATCGTGGTCGCGATAATAACCATCACGATAACGCGGCACTACCTGAGTGTTGTACCAATTTTCCTGGACAAAATACACAGGACGACCGCAAGCATTATAACGATAGCAATGCTTTTCCCATTTGTTTCTGTGACCCGGTGGCACCACCAGATACAAGGGAGATTCAACGACCCTCACTCTTTCTACTATGCGTGGCTCACGATAAATAACCTGCGGCTGAGGGAAATTGCCAACGTCAACACGACCGTAAAACCCAGGTTGTCCGAATTGCAAAGAGACACCCACATCCTGAGCCTGCGTCTGTGCCGTCATGAAGAATGCTGCACAGGCTGAGATCGCCAGCAATACTCTTTTACATGTCATGTTAATCATTGGGTACTCCATTTCCATTACGTTATCCAAAGAAGCAATACAGCGCTTACATCACTACAACGTTTGAGAAGCATATCTGTTGACTTCCGGACTCAATTTACTTCTGTATGCATATGGAGTCTGTGCGTTAGCCAACACAAAACAAACATGAGAAGACGCCAACATCACTTGCAGCAACTTATTTAACCGGGAAATCCGCTGCCCATTGCTGTGCTCTTTGATCAAGAATGGCGCGACGTTCTGCCGGCACTTTAGTCGTCAACTGTGCCAGCGTGGTCCTGTGTGATGCGCAGGCATACTGCGCATCACGTTTGCCAAACTTGCGCTTGAGTACACATTCCAGTTGATTGGCACCAGCCACATCCTCATAGGCAGTTTCTAATGCTTCTGGCAAGACAGACTGATAACGCAATACCAGTTGTGCCGACATACCGCGATATGCCGGGTCACTCGCTCCTGCCAGATGCGTATATTTGACTGCATCCTTCAATGCTGCATAGGCATCAGCATTTTTCTTGATATTGGGTATGCCTGGATTTGAAGTGGTTTCACTAGTACCGTCGCCGCTGCTCATGGTCATGGTCCAGCCCGATTTTTCTGTGATTTTTTCTTCGATACAGGCCAGGCGATTATTCGCTTCTGCGGCGACATACGTTTGCGATTCAATGTTGCCTTCCATTGCCAGTTTGCGGTTCTTGTTCAGCCACGCCTGAAAATCTGCGCGCAACGGTTTGGCAGTAATTAAATCGCAATCATCCAGACTGATTTTTGCCGCCTGTGAACTTGCACAATTTAATGCCATGCAAATCAGGAGGCCGAGCTGCGAGATTTTAGAAAGATTTTTCATAAGTATTTGCTATCCAATGTAGGTGTCCATGTAAGAAGCTGAACAGTAGTTCAATGGCAATCATGCTGCCAGATCGAAAATCCTTTGGGAAATAGTTTTACAAATTAACACTCTTGCTTTATTCAAAAGCCATCAAAACAACTTTCAATCACGTCTGTTATTAAAGCGAAATCGAAGCTTGTTTTAGCTGCATGATTTCAACAATCCTTGACATTTTTCTGCTTTCATTTAATTCGAAATATTTATACCCTGATTTCGTAGTTTCATTTTCCAAAACTTGAGGGCAAACCCGTTGAAAAACGGGGACGCAAAGCCACCGGCCTAAAGCGCATCTGCGCCATGGTAGCGGGGTTGCCGGTGAAGGTGTTTGCTCGTTTTTAAGGCACATACCATCAATCGTCGAATCACCGCCCTCTGCCTATATCGGAGTGCATTTGTGATCATCGAAAAAAAGTTGTTCTTCACTATACGCAAGTCACTTGGCTTGTCTAGCTTGCTGATAAGTGCAAGTATCCTTTGCGCTTGCGGCGGAGATAATCCGCAAGTCAGTCAATCCACCATTGCGCTACCACCTCAAGATGTAGCTACAGCTACGACAACACTGGATGTAACTGTCCCTGTGTTGCCGTCAGATGTGGCAGCACTGGCGACACAACCGACTTTTCATCTGGCGCCTGTCCTGCTTGATCCGCCAACAGATATCGATGCGACTGATGGCAGCAGATCAGCACACATCCCTGCTGCAGCTCTTGCCATACCGCGCGAACTTCAAGGTGTGCGCGGACGTGGTTTGACCTTAGGCGCAATACGCTCCTTGCCACGACCACAGCTTGCGCCCCCACCTGCAGGTGAAAACGTGCAACCTATGGCCGGAACCGCTGTGGTTTCTACCTATACGCCTGCGCAAATTCGCGCAGCGTATAGCCTTCCAGCGCTTCCCGCCAGTACCAGTGGATTGACAGCGAGCCAGGCTGCACAGCTTGGTGCAGGTCAAACGATTTATATTGTTAATGCAAATCACGATCCAAATATCGTTGCAGAGTTGAACGCTTTTAACCAAAAATTTGGTCTACCCGCATGTACGGTAAAGAGCATTCCTGCAAGTACGACTTTGCCATTGCCTGCAGCGTCTAGCAGTGCCTGTGAATTTTCTGTGGTGTACAGTACCAGTGCTGGTGGTATGACCAGTGCGACACCAGCATATGATTCTGGCTGGGCTACGGAAATTGCACTTGACGTGCAATGGGCGCATGCGACTGCACCATTGGCCCGCATCATTTTGATTGAAGCCGCTGATTCATCTATGAGCAACATGATAGGTGGAATCAAGCTGGCCAACGCAATGGGACCAGGCATAGTCTCCATGAGCTTCGGTGCAAATGAAGGAAGCTGGACAGCTGGAGTGGAAAGCACATTCACTACAGCCAAAATGACGTATCTGGCTGCGACAGGCGATAACGGCCCGGCAGTTGAATGGCCTGCAGTCTCCCCCAATGTTGTCGCCGTTGGTGGCACCACCCTTAGTTATTCCGGTACAACGCGTACCGAGGTGGCCTGGTCCAACACTGGCGGTGGCGTTAGCGCTTACACCGCAACACCAAGCTATCAGAACAATACCGTGCCGGGCGTGGGCGCGCCTGCGCGCAGAACCGTTGCTGATGTCTCAATGAATGCTGACCCGAACACTGGTCAATACGTCGCCGTCATGACGCCAGGAAGCAGCGTTGTAAACTGGGTCAGTGCAGGTGGCACTAGCCTGTCTACGCCTCAATGGGCCGGAGTGATTGCCATCGCCAATGCGACCTTGGTACAGGCTGGCAAACCAGTTCTGGGTGCTCCACATGCAGTCCTGTACAACAAAATTGCGACGACTCCTGGCAACTACGCCAGCAGTTTTGCTGATATTGCGAAAGGCAGCAATGGCACTTGCGCAAGCTGCATTGCAAAAACAGGGCATGACCAACTGACCGGATTGGGCACACCCAATGTCACCAGCTTGTTAAGTACGCTCGGCGGCACAGTCATTGCAACAGCACCAACCGTGACGTCGGCAAGCATCAGCGGGCAAGTTGGTACGGCATTGAGTTTCACAGTATCTGCAACTGCCAATAATCCCATCACCTATACCTTGAGTGGCAACCCGACAGGCTTGAGCATCAATAGCAGCGGCATTGTAAGCTGGGCCACACCGTTGGCAGGCACTTACACTGTGGTCGTTACCGCGCTGGATGCAAAAACAGGACTGACCGGCAAAGGCACTTATACGATCGTTATTTCCGCACCCGTTCCACCAGCAATTACGGCCACCACCATCAATGGCAAAGCAGGCACGGCGCTGTCCTTCAACATACAAGCGATGTCAACTAATCCACTGACATACAGCATCGCTGGTGCACCAAGCGGCATGACGGCGACATCTGCTGGCGCTGCATCCTGGCCAACTCCAGTGGCTGGTACTTACTCAGTGACGGCAACTGCACTCGATGCGAAGACTGGATTGAGCAGCAAGGCTGTCTATACCGTTGTGATTGCTGCTGCAACACCTCCTGTCGTGACAGCTGCAACGATCAATGGAGTGGCAGCTACCGCATTGACTTTTAATGTGACCGCAACATCTGGCAACGCAATGACTTATAGCCTGACAGGTGCACCTGCTGGAATGACTATAGGATCAACAGGAACTGTAAGCTGGGCTTCTCCTGTTCTTGGCACGTATTCAGTCACCGTCAATGCAACGGACAGCAAGACACGATTGACAGGCAAAGCTGTATATACCGTCGTGATTGCTCAGCAACCAGCTCCTGTAGTAACTGCGGCGAAGGTCAATGGGACCGTTGGTACTCCACTATCCTACACCGTAGCTGTCAAGGCCTCGAATCCAGTCACCTATACACTGACTGGCGCGCCTACCGGACTGACTATCAGCAGCTCCGGCATTATCAACTGGGCTAGCCCTGTAGCAGGGAATTATGCTGTCACAGTGCTTGCCAAAGACAGCAAGACTGGCTTGAGCGGTCAGGCAGTCATCAGCATCAGCGTTGTGGCATCAGGTTTGAGCATCAACGCGCCGGCAATGACAGGCACTGCAGGTAAAGCACTAACGGGCAGCATCATTATCAATGCACCCGGTGCGACATCGATTTCCATCTCCATCACGGGCGCACCTCTGGGTCTCGGGTTCTCCATGAGTGGGCTTAGCATTGCAACCAGTTGGGCCAGCCCGGTAAAAGGCAGCTATACCATGCTTGTTACAGTGAGTGACAATCTTGGAAGAAAAGCGACCGCCAGCGTACCTATCAAGATCAACTGAGGAAGTCAGCTGAGTTTATAAACTAAGACGTCCAAGCAAATGCAAAAAAGGCGGAGCACAATGCTCCGCCTTTTGCATCCTTTCTTCGGCCATTTCCATTGACCGCAGCCATTTACCTTTAATGTCCGCTATGACCTTGTGGCTTACGCACTTGAACTTCGACTTCTGGTACAACGTGCGCACTATGCTTCATCCCGGCATGTGGATCAGCAGACTGGCGTGGCGCATCAGCCAAGGCCCCCCCATATTCATAGGCCACCGTGTCCTTGGGATGCTGGTACCAGCCCGGGTCTTTATAGTCGCCCGGCTTCTGTTCCTTGCGCACCTTGACGACGCTGAACATGCCGCCCATCTCAAGCCCGCCAAACGGCCCCTCGCCAGTCATCATGGGAATGGTATTGTCCGGTAGCGGCATTTCCATTGCGCCCATGTCGGCCATGCCCTTGTCGCCCATGGTCATATAGGCAGGGATGAGTTTGTTGATTTTCTCGGCCACGTCCTTGTGATCCACACCAATCATGGATGGCACATCATGGCCCATGGCATTCATGGTGTGATGGCTCTTGTGGCAATGGAAGGACCAGTCACCTTCTTCATCAGCAACAAATTCCAGCTGACGCATCTGACCTACGGCAATATCTGTCGTCACTTCCGGCCAGCGCGCAGTTCTTGGCACGGGGCCGCCATCTGTTCCTGTCACCGTGAATTCATGACCATGGATATGAATAGGATGATTGGTCATCGTCAGATTGCCTATGCGTATCCTGACCCTGTCATTCTTGCGTACATTCAGGGTATCGATGCCGGGAAAGATGCGGCTATTCCATGACCACAGATTAAAATCTGTCATGGTCATGATATTAGGTTTATAGGCACCAGGTTCTATATCATAGGCATTGAGCAGGAAGATAAAATCCCTGTCCACATCATCAATCTGCGGATGTTTATTTTTGGGATGGGTAATCCATGAACCCATCATGCCCATGGCCATTTGCGTCATTTCATCGGCATGCGGGTGGTACATGAAAGTGCCGGGGCGGCGTGCCACAAATTCATAGACAAAGGTCTTGCCTGGCTGTATGGCTGGCTGGG
>Ga0207952_1000676_pt1 | contig 21981 bp, 26 predicted proteins | sample SubbioR12Aug_8Ca_FD_184831 | JGI IMG/M metagenome (GOLD analysis project Ga0207952, IMG submission 184831) | Serpentinite rock and fluid subsurface biosphere microbial communities from McLaughlin Reserve, California, USA - CR12Aug_8Ca (SPAdes) | ecosystem: Environmental > Terrestrial > Deep...
TTTCACGGGCAACGGCGACCGCTTGCGGGTCGCGGTCGAGCGCGAGAAGACGGCCTTGCGGCCCGAGCCGTTCGAGAATTGCCCGGCTGTGCCCGCCGCGGCCAAAGGTGCCGTCGACGTAAGTGCCGGAGGGTTTTATCTCCAGAGCCTCAACCGCCTCCCGCAGTAGAACCGTTTGATGCTGTGAGACGAAGCTCACAGCGCCAGATCCTCTAGACCTGGCGGCAACGCCTGATCGCCCATGGCGAAAACGGCGTCCTGCTGCTGCTGCCAGCCGGCATCCGACCAGATTTCGAAGTGACTGCCCTGGCCGACCAGCCAGACCTGCTTCTCCAGCTGGGCGAACTGGCGCAATTCCGGCGCAACCAGCAGGCGGCCGGCGGAATCCATGGCTTCGTCGCGTGCGTTACCGACCAGCAGGCGTTTGATCCCGGCAGCTTGCGGATTGAAACTGGAAGCGGCCAACACCTTGTCGCGGATCGGCGCCCAGGCGGATTCTGGATAAAGCAGCAAGCAGCGATGCGGATGGGCGGTGAGCACCAGTTTGCCGTCAGCAGCCGCCGCGAGCGCTTCCCGGTGACGCGCCGGAATGGCGAGTCGACCTTTGGCATCGAGACTTAACGCAGCAGCACCCTGAAACATCAAAACCCAGCCTCCCAAGCTTGGATGAGGACTTCATCGGAGCCCGTCAAAAACCCCGACTCCCCACTTTTCACCACTTGCCCCCACTTTAAGGGAAAGAATTTGCTAAAGCAAGCGTCTTTTTGACATTTTTTTCAATCGCGACAAGGACTTATGCGCGATTCCGCACAAAATCATCAGCAAATTTACCCTTAAAAAACAAGGCTCACAAAACACTACTTAAAGTGCTTTATTACAAGATTCCTGCAAACGGCAGCGGCCAAGGCATGAAAAACGCGATGCCGTCGCCTGAACGAAGCAATCAAATGCGCGGATCGGGGAAGAAAGTACCGCGCGGCAGAAAAGCGGGCGCAGCAGCGCATCGACAGCCAGGCGATCGCCTGCTGCAAAAGGCATGAAAAACTTGGGGTGGGAAGCCGGTCGATAAGCCGGGTTCTGTCGTGGACAACCATTCCTCTAGGCGCACTGTTGCCAGTACGCTCAAGCAGCCTACCCGGAAGCAGCGCGAGCCACGCCTGACGCTTCCCTATTTGGCCTTGCTCCGAATGGGGTTTGCCGTGCCAGTCCTGTTACCAGTCCTGCGGTGAGCTCTTACCTCGGCCGGACTTTCGTCCGACCGCCCCGGCTTTCGCCGGGGCGCCGTTTCACCCTTACCTGATCCGTGCAGAGCGAGTTACCTCACTCCGCAAACAGAGCGAGTTTCCTCACTCCGCGAACGGAGCGAGTTTCCTCACTCTACTAAAGGGACTTTGTCGCCTTGCGGCGACAAGCCCTTTCGGCCATCGGCGGTCTATTCTCTGTTGCACTTTCCGTCGCCTTCACCTTGCGGCTTATAGCGCCCGGTCGTTAACCGGCATCCTGCTCTATGGAGCCCGGACTTTCCTCCCGGCGCAAGGTTTTCACCTTTTGCCCAGCGGTTGCCTAACCGACTTCCCGGCGTGATTATACGCCGGCACGCCGCCGGCCCGGCCGGAATTGCCAGGTATCGTCGTAGTAGTCGGCGGCTTCGTTGTTCGCCGTGACGCCGGGAAAGCCCATCAGCGGCAGCGGCTGCAAGTCGCGCGGATCGGCGTACGCGCCGGCGGCCAGCTCGCCGGCCAGGCGCTGGTCGAGGTCGGACAACTGCAGCCGCAAGGGCAGACGCAGCCAGTCCTCACTTGTTTCATAAAGTACCGCCTTGGCCGTCAGGCCGCGAAACGGGGTGAGCAGCTGTTCATAAGTCGCATGGCCAAAAATGAAACAGCGCAGCGCGCCGGAGAGTTCGGCGCGCTGCTCCCAGAACAGTTCCCGCCAGTGGAAACCGCGCACCAGATCAAGAAGAGCGGGATCGGACGAAAGCACGACGACACCGCACTCGTCGAAATGCGTCATTGCATCGCGCTCGCGGCCACGCCCCTGCGAAGGCACGGCAAGCGCGGTGGCGTGGCGCGCATTGAGGGCGCCCTTGGAACGAGGAAAGGTCAGCCAGACCAGCGCATTGAAGAAGTCGTGCCAGTTGTCCGGACGCGTCTCAACTGCACCGGCGGTCCAGATGCGCGCCTCGTAAGCGAGGCCGTCATCGATTGGCCGGACAAAACGCAGGCGCTGCCCGCTCTGCGTCCACACGGCATGCGCCAGACTCAGCGCATCGAGCGCCGCCGGATCCGGCACGAACGGAATTTGTTCAAGAAGCGGGGCAAGCGGCGCAAACAAGCCGCCCGACGAAGGAAAACCGCCCGGCTTCACTGCACCGCAGGTGTCGTCGCATGCGGCGCCGCAAGAAATTCGAAAACATCTTTCCGGGTCTGGAAAGTGCCGAGCAGCGGCCCCATGCCGCCCTCCGGCACCGCATCGAGCCGGGCGAAGCCTTCGCAAGTGCGGGTTTCGACCACGTACATGCGGTTGTCCTGTTTGAGTATCCAGGCATTGTTGCCGGGCGAATAGACTTCAAAACTGGCACCAAGCGCGGCCGGGCCGATCTTGTGCCGCCGCATGCAATCGGGCATGCGCGCTGCGACAACGGTATATTCCGCGGTCTTTTCCCAGAAATAACGCTGTTCGCGAATCATGCTGAGCGCGTGGTCGCTGCCCTGAATCTGAAAAGAAATGCGCTGGTCCGAGCAGGCAAGCAGGACGGGCAACAACAGCAAGGGTAGCAATTTAAGCGGCGACACGAAAAACCTCCTCACAACAACTGCAGCACCCGGCGATCAAGCGACGATTTTCCAGCGCAGCGGCTCGCCGGCACGCAGCGGAACCAGGGTATCGCCGTCCGTATAAGCGAAGCTTTCCGGCGGCATCCAGTCCTGCTTTGTCAGGGTCAGCTGCCCCGTATTGCGCGGCAGACGGTAGAAATCCGGGCCATTGAAGCTGGCAAAAGCCTCGAACCGGGCAAGCGCCCCGGCCGCATCGAAGGCCTCGACGTAAAGCTCCAGTGCCGCATGCGCCGTATAGCAACCGGCGCAACCGCAGGATATTTCCTTGGCGCCGCGGGCATGCGGCGCCGAGTCGGTGCCGAGAAAGAATTTATTGCTGCCCGAGGTCGCGGCGCGCAGCAGCGCCTGACGATGCGTCTCGCGCTTCAATACCGGCAGGCAGTAGTAGTGCGGACGGATGCCGCCGGCAAAAATGGCGTTGCGGTTATAAAGCAGATGGTGCGCGGTAATCGTCGCGGCGACGTTCTCGCCGGCAGCGGCAACGAAATCAGCGGCATCCTTCGTCGTGATGTGCTCGAAAACGACGCGCAAGCCCGGCCGGCGCGCCAGCAACGGCTGCAGCACGCGCTCGATGAACACGTTCTCGCGGTCAAAGACATCGACCGTCGGGTCGGTGACTTCGCCGTGCACGAGCAAGGGCAAACCGAGCTTCTCCATCTCGGCAAGCGCCGCATCGCACTTGGCCAGATCGGTCACGCCGGCGTCCGAATTGGTCGTCGCCCCGGCCGGATAAAGCTTGACCGCATGCACAAAGCTGCTTCCGGCCGCGCGACGGATCTCGTCGGGCGCCGTGTTGTCGGTCAGATACAGCGTCATCAGCGGTTCGAAACTCATGCCGCGCGGCAAGGCGGCGAGAATGCGCTCGCGGTATTCGGCGGCCGCGGTCACGGTCGTCACCGGCGGGCGCAGGTTGGGCATGACGATGGCGCGCGCAAACTGGCGCGCGGTGTGCGGCAGGACGGCAGCCAGCGCATCGCCATCACGCAGATGGAGATGCCAGTCGTCGGGGCGGGTGATGGTTATTTGCATGATCGGGCTTGTGAATTTGACAGGAGGATTTTAGATGATTTCCGGGGTCCGAGCCGGCTGGCGTGTGGAAGGAATGGGCGGAACACCGCGCAAAAATGGTCTCTAAGCCCCCTTCAAAACCAAAGCCAACTCATAAAGCGCATTCTTCCCCACGCCGGTAATCGCATGCGCCAGCTTCGCCGCCTGCTTGACCGGCAGGCCTTCATCGAGGAGCAGCCGCAGAACCCGCTCGCCCTCGCCATCATCCCCCGCCAGCACAGCCCCGGAAAGCAACAGCACGAACTCGCCGCGCTGCCGGTTCGCATCGGCCTGCAGCCACGCCAGCGCCTCTCCCAGCGGGCACGAATGAATCGTTTCAAACAGCTTGGTCAGCTCCCGCGCCAGCACCAGCGTGCGCGCGGGGCCGAAGACCGTGGCCAGCGCGGCAACCGTTTCCAGGATGCGATGCGGCGCTTCGTAGAAAACCAGCGCATAAGGCAGCCCGGCGAGTTCACGCAGAGCCTCCTCGCGCTGCCTGGCGCGGCTTGGCAGAAAACCGTAGAACAGGAAATGCGCTTCGCTCAGCCCCGACGCGGACAGTGCGGCCACTGCGGCACACGGTCCGGGCAGCGGCACAACGCGATAGCCGGCGGCGCGCACGTCGGCGACCAGGCGCGCACCGGGATCGGAAACCGCCGGCGTTCCGGCGTCGGAAATCAGCGCCACCGACTCCCCCGCCGCCAGGCGGGCGATCACCTGCTGCGCGGCACCCGCCTCGTTGTGCTGGTGCGCGGCGAGCAGGCGGGCGCTGCTGCCGAAGTGCTTGAGCAGCGGCCCGCTGTGCCGCGTATCCTCGGCGGCCACCCACTTCACGCTGCGCAATACGTCGATGGCGCGCTGCGTCATGTCGCCCAGATTACCGAGCGGGGTGGGGACTACATATAATGCGGGGGATTCTTCCGTCATGGCGATCAAGGCTTTCAGTGAGCGACAAAGATAACACGAGCGGCCGACAGGCCGAGGCATTGGCTGCGCGATTCCTTGTGCGACAAGGCTTGCAGCTTCTGATGCAAAACTTCCGCTGCCGCGGCGGCGAGATCGACCTCGTTTGCCGCGACGGCAAGACACTGGTTTTCGTCGAAGTCCGCCTGCGTCGCAACGGCAATTATGGTGGCGCCGCGGCCAGCATCACCGCGACCAAGCAAGCACGCATCATCCTCGCCGCGCGCCACTACCTGAGCGCCCACGCCGCGACGGAGAGTGACTGCCGCTTTGACTGCGTGCTGCTCGACCGTCTCGACGAAAACCGGATCGACTGGGTACGCGATGCGTTTGCTGCGGATTAGCCTCGGGATTTTCTGGCTCAGCCTGCTCTGCCTGCCGGCCTTCGCCGACTCCGTCAAGATCCTCGTGCAAAGCTCACCGCTGGCCGGCAGCCAGTACTACGCGCTGAGCGAAGCATGGCCGCAGATCAAACCGGGCGACCGGCTGACCCTGACCCGCGAACCCGACAACCGCCACGACCGCAACGCGATTCGCGTTGACTGGAACGGCCGCCAGCTCGGCTACGTACCGCGCGCCGAAAACCGCGCCGTCGCGGCGGCGCTCGACCGTGGCGAGCGGCTCGAAGCACGTGTCCTGCAACTGCGCGAAGCGCGTGATCCGTGGCAACGGGTCGTGTTCGAGGTCTATCTGGTCTTGTGAAGATTCGGTGATGTTAGAATCGCCGCAACTTTCACCTGACCCGCAGCGAAACCCATGGATTTGATTACCCGCATCAGCCAGCACTTCAGGGACAGCGCGCAGACCAAGCTCGACGCCATCGAGATGCTCGCCGCACCGATCGCCGAGGCGACCGAAGCAATGGTCGGCTGCCTGGTCAATAACGGCAAGATCCTCGCCTGCGGCAACGGCGGCTCGGCCAGCGACGCGCAGCACTTTGCCGCCGAACTGGTTGGCCGCTTCGAGGCCGAACGCCAGGAGCTTGCGGCAATTGCGCTGACCACCGACACCTCGATCATTACCGCGATCGCCAACGATTACAGCTACAAGGTCGTTTTCGCCAAGCAGGTGCGCGCGCTCGGCCAGCCGGGAGACGTGCTGCTCGCCATCTCGACCTCGGGCAACTCGGCCAACGTCATCGAAGCTATCCGCGCCGCGCACGACAACGACCTGCGCGTCGTCGCCCTGACCGGCAAGGACGGCGGCGAGATCGGCACGATGCTGCGCGACGGCGATGTGCATATCTGCGTCCCGGCCGAGCGTACGGCGCGCATCCAGGAGACGCACCTATTGACCATCCACTGCCTGTGCGATGGCATCGATTGCCTGCTTTTGGGAGTTGAATGATGAAGAAACATCTGATCGCCGGGCTGCTGCTCGGCACCACCCTCCTGCCCTTGCTCCAGGGCTGCGTTCCGGTCGTCGCGGCCGGCGTCACGACCGGCGTGCTGGCCACCTTCGACCGCCGCTCGCTCGGCACGCAGACCGAAGACGAAACCATCGAATGGAAAGCCAGCGCGCGCGTCAAGGAGAAGTTCGGCGATAAGGTGCATATCAACTACACCAGCTACAACCGCAAGGTACTGCTCACCGGCGAAGTGGCATCCGCCGAGGTCAAGGCCGAAGTCGAGCGCATCGTCAGCGGCGTGGCCAACGTTCAAGGCGCCTACAACGAGTTGGCGGTGGCCGACATGACCACCTACTCGGCGCGCAGCAACGACACCTACATCACGTCCAAGGTCAAGGGGCGCTTCATCGACGCCAACCGCTTCAATGTCGTCCACGTCAAGGTGATCACCGAAGCCGGCGCGGTCTATCTGCTGGGTCTCGTCACCCAGCGCGAGGCCGACGCCGCCGTCGAAATCGCGCGCACCACGTCAGGCGTAAAGAAGGTGATCAACGTGATGGAAATCGTCAGCGATACCAAAGCCAGGGAGCTTGACGTCTCGGCCTCCGAGAAAAACAAATAGCCTGCCCGGCGATGCTACAAGCATAGCGCTGATGGCCCTCGGGCCGTCAGCGTCCTTTTCAGCCCACGCATAACGCAGCCAATACCCGGCAATTTGGCATAAATCTCCTCAGCCGCATCCCAGTAGTCGCGATGCCAGACAACCATGCCGGCAGCGTCGAACTTCAGATGCGACACACCGCGTATCGACTGTTCAACGCTGCGCCCCCAGCGCTTCGTCCGGAAGTGAAACGTCCAGATCAGCACGACGCCGCCCGCATCGACCACGCGTTCGCCGATGACAAAACGCGGCGCGTCAACCTGGCGAAACATGTGTGTAAATATGCGCTCGATTGCCGGCAGGCCGCGCACCTCGTTGAACGGATCCTTAAAGCAGGCATCGCTCGCGTAATACCTCGAAAAATGCGCCACGTCTTCAACACCGAGCGTTTCGTAGAAGGCAATCAGGGCATCGAGAGTGGGGTTCTGAATCATGCGCAACTTCCTCAGTTAACGCTCAGCCGCCGGAGCAGCGGAAAATACAACCAGTACGGCAAATGCGCGAGCAGCTTCATGAAGCGGGTAAAGCGCTTCGGAAAGTCGATCTCGAAGGCACTGCCGGCCAGCCCGCCAAGCGTTGCCAGCGCAGCGTCTTCCGGCGTCAGCAAGGCCGGCATGCTGAAATCATTCTGCGCGGTGAGCGGTGTCGCAACAAAGCCGGGGTTGATCAGCCGCACACCGATCCCTTTTGGTGCCAGATCCAGATAAAGCGCCTCGGCAAAATTGATCAAGGCCGCCTTGGTCGGCCCGTAGATCAGTGATTTCGGCAGGCCGCGATAACCGGCGACGCTGCCGACAAAGCCGATCTGGCCGCCCCCCTGCCCGAGCAACTGCGGCACGACGCAGGCAGCAAAGACAACGGCGCCGGTCAAATTGACATCGATCATGCGCCGCGCCTTTTGCATATCCAGATCCCAGGCGCGCATCGGCAGGTAGTCCCCCGCCACATAGAGCGCCAGGTCGATCCCGCCCCAGATTTCGAGCAGACGCGCCGACGCGGCACGCACACTGGCCTCGTCCGACGCGTCACAGGGCAGAACAAAAGCTTCGCCGTTGCCGACGGCAGCCTTGACCACCGCGACCAGTCGCTTTGCATTGCGTGCCGACATGGCGACGCGCGCACCGCGTGCCAGCAAGGCCGTGGCCAGCGCGGCGCCGATGCCGCTGGAGGCGCCGAGCAACCAGACTCGCTGACCCTGCCAGTCGGAAATTTTCGCGTTCATGATTTTTCGTTGCCTCCGCGCCTGGTGAAACTCAAAGTCACTTCGCCGAGATGAATGCCGAACTTGCTCATCGCAGAACGGTTCAGCATGACCTGCTCATTGATCAGAAACATCCAGTCGTCAAAATCGACATTCCAGACCTTGCCATCGACCGGCAGCGCCAGCACGTAACGCCAGCGCAGCGCGTTGCCGGCCGCCTCGCCCTGCGCCTCACCGACCACATCGTCGGCGCGCCCGACATAGCGCCCGCCATCGAGCCGCGTGATCGTCCATACCCGACGCGACGTCGCACCGTCCGACCAGGTGAAATTCTCATCCAGCGTGCCGACATCCTGGCCGTCGCGCTTCTCCCACTTGGCATCGATCAGCACATGGAAGCGCTTGATCACCTCGCCGGAGCGATCCTGAAACATTCCCCAGCCGTCGAGCGTCCCGTTGAAGTATTGCGCCAGATCGAGCACCGGTTGCTGCGCCCGGTAGCGCTCGACCGGCACGCCGGCACAGCCGGCCAGCCCGAAAAACCCGAGCGCGCAGAATGACAGCCACAGTTTTTTCATGAGGCAGACTCCAGAATTTTGCGCCAGCGCCAGGCCAGCGTGATGGCAAACGCCTTGAACAGCACCGGCAACAGGCAATACACCGCCGACAGCGCGAACACCGCATCGGCCGCATCGGCCATTTGCGGCCGATAACCGACAAAATCGAGCAAGGGCAAGGCGAGACCGGCAGCCAGCGCGAGATTCAGCTTGGTGACCAGGTTCCACCAGCCGAAATAGCCGCCGGCCTGCGCCTGCCGGTCAAGCTTCTCGCCCCGGCTTTCTGCGAGGCTCGCCAGAAGCGCCGCCGGCAGCGTCAGATCGGCGCCCAGCGCGGCTCCCGAGAGCAGGCAAACGACGACAAAAGGCCACACGTCGCCGGCACCCAGACCCCACGCCCATACGAAAGAAACAACGGCCAGCAGCATCGCGGCCACCCACACCGGCACGCGCCCGAAACGCCGCGCCAGCGCTACCCAAAGGGGCAGGAAGGCAATACCGCTGACGAAATAGATGCTCAGAAATGCACCGCTCCACGACTCGGCCTGCAACACGTCGGCAATAAAAAACAGCACCAGTGTCGCCGGCAGGGCAGCGGCGATTCCATTCAGGACAAAGACCGTCAGCAATCGACGAAAGCGCTGGTCGCGCAGTACCTGACGCAATGCTGCGTGCCACTGCCCGCTCGCCGCAGGGCGCGCCGGCGTGGGCGGCGAGGCGAGCAGCGTCACGCAGGCCAGCAAGAACAACAACGGCAGGAAAGCCCAGGCCAGCAAAGACAGACCCTCGGCCAGATCACTCGACAGCAGCCCCGGCAGCGCCGCCGCGAGCACCACGCCGAGCAGGCCGAAGCCCTCGCGACTGGCCACCAGCCGCGTGCGCTGGCCGGCATCGCTACCCAGTTCGGCACCCCAGGCCTGATAGGCGATGCTGGCCAGCGAGAAACCGAAATAGGTGATCGCCATCGATAGCAGCATCCACAGCGGCGCACCGAGCGATCCACCCAGCGCCGGCGGATGCAGTAGGGCGAGCATGCCCAGCGCGAGAAAAGGCAGTGCCAGCAGAATCAGGCGTTGCCGGCGTGGCGCACGGTCGCTCCAGAAGCCGAGCAGCGGATCGACGCCGGCATCGAGCAGGCGTGCGGCGAGCAGCAAGCCACCGAGCAGGCCAAGGCTCATGCCGGTCGCTTCGGCATAGAGTTGCGGCACATGCACATAGATCGGCAAGGCAGCCATCGCCAGCGGCAGGCCGAGCGCGCCGTAGGCAAAGAGTTGCCGGCGCGGCAAAGCATTGGGAAGCACGTCCACGATCATCCTTCCGGGCGCTTGAGCAGCGCCGCACGCAGCGCCGGGCTGCGGCTCGCCGGATCAAGCCAGATGGCGAAGAAGCGGCGGGCAAACTCGGGATCAGCAACTTCACCGCGGGGCCGACCCTGGAAATAGAAGCTTGCGCCGCGCCCCGGGTGGTGCACGCCGATGATCGTGTCACCCGCTTTCACATCGGGAAAGACACGGCGCAGCTCGGGTTCCCAGCGTTGCAACTGCGCCTCGTCGGCGCCGAGACGGCGCATCTCATCGACGCTGGCCTGCACCAGCCGGTCGCGTGCCATGTCGCGCCGGTAGTCGAGCTGCAGCGCCAGCGGCGAACTCTCCGGCGAGTTGCCGGCGACCCACAGCGTGGCGCGATAGAGCGAGAAACCGAACCACGTCATCTCGCCGCTGCCCCACTGCCGCCAGCCCGCTTCGCCATTGCGCACGGCTTCGGGCAAGGCCTGCACCATCGTTGCGCTGAAAACAAGGAAGATCGCGATCCACTTTTTCACGGCGTATGCAGCAGCTCGAACTGCATCACATCGGTACAGCCGCTGTTGAAGCCGGCCTGGCAATAAGCCAGATAGAAGCGCCAGAGCCGGCGGAAGCGCTCATCGAAACCGAGTGCCTCGATGGCCGGCCACTCACGCTCGAAACTCGCCGACCACTCGGCCAGCGTGCGCGCGTAATCCGGGCCGAAGGCAAAGGCGTCACGCACGGTCAGACCGGCCCTGGCGGCCTGCCGGGTGAATTCCGAGGGGCTCGGCAGCATGCCGCCGGGGAAAACGTGCTGCTGGATGAAGTCCGTCCCCTTGCGATAGCGCGCAAACAGGTCGTCGCGGATCGTGATGCTTTGTACCGCGACCCGCCCGCCCGGCTTGAGCAGGCGCTTGAGGGTGTCGAAATAGCTCGGCCAAAAGCGCTCGCCAACCGCCTCGAACATCTCGATCGAGACGATGTGGTCAAACTGCTCACCGTGCATGTCGCGGTAGTCGCGCAATTCAAGCTGCACCCGGCCATCGAGGCCGGCCAGCACCATCCGCTCGCGGGCGAAATCAAGCTGCGACGGCGAGAGCGTCAGCCCATGCACCTGCGCCCCCGCTTCGCGTGCCGCCGTTTCGGCAAAGCCGCCCCAGCCGCAGCCAATTTCCAGCACGCGCTGGCCCGGCCGCACATCGAGCTGACGCAGGATGCGCCGGTATTTGACGAGTTGCGCCGAGGCCAGCGGACGATTGGCCACGCCGGAATAAAGTGCGCTCGAATAGCTCATCGTCGGATCGAGCCAAAGCCGGTAGAAATCGTTGCCCAGATCGTAGTGCGCCATGATGTTGCGGCGCGAACCGCTGCGCGTATTGGCGTTGAACACATGGCGCAGGCGCGCCGCAAGCAGCGCCCACCACTGGCCATAGACCGCACGCGAAATCAGTTCACGGTTATTGGCCAGCAGGGTCAGCAGCGCCACTGGATCGGGGCTGTCCCACTGCCCGTCGATCCAGGCCTCGGCAAAACCGACATCGCCGCGTTCCAGCACGCTGTCGAAAACCTTCCAGTCACCGATCTCCATGACGGCAGCGGCCGATTCACCGTGCTCGCCAAAACGCAAATGCGCGCCATTCGGCAAACGAACCTCAAGCGCGCCGTGCGCAATCTGCTCAAACAGATCAAGTATGGCGCGTGCGCTGCGCGGCATCAGAGCGACCGCAGCCGGGGCGTGCGGCGGCAGTGAAAGGGTGTTTGCCATGGAAATCATCGCGTCGTCTCCTCAAGCGGTGGTTCGGGTTTTTTAAAGAAAGGCACGCGCTTGAGCCAGAGCTTCAGCGCCTGCCAGTGAATGCGGAAAACGACGCCGACGGTCAGCCAGGGATAACTGAAAAAAGCCTTGGCCAGGGCAGCACTGCCCAAATCGGTGGCGCGACCGGAAATCGCGGTATGCAGCAGATCACCGGCCGCATCGCCATGGTCGATACGCGCCAGACGCCGGGCTGGACGCCCCTCACCCGCTGGCTTCGCGTAGAAGCGGAAATGGTAGTAGCCGGCGACCGCCATGAAGGGCGAAACGTGGAAGACCTTTTGCCGCTCGAAGCATTCGCCATCGCCGATCGGCCGGCCGTCGGGGTGGGCCAGCAGGTAGTTATGGCGCTCGCCAAAGGTGTTATTGACCTCGGCGAGAACAGCGACCAGATCACCCGCCCGGTTATGGCAGAACCAGAAGCTGACCGGATTGAAAACAAAACCGAGGACGCGCGGGAAGCATTGCAGCCAGATTTCTCCGTCGGCAACGACCCCCTGCCCGGCCAGCAGACGATGGATCCACGGCAGCGGATGCGAGCCGTCGCGCGCACCGTGATCGGCAAAATGGAAGCTGAACACATTGCACCGGTTGATCGAAAAAAGTGGGCCGGCTGCCCGCTCGATACCGGCAAGCCTGAACAGGCAGAAATACACCGGATAAACGAAGTGGTGGGCAGCCGGCCGCAAACGCGTGTGCGTCACCTGCCCGAAGCACAGGCGTGCGTGTGGCGCAGATGACGTATCGCTCATGCTGCATCCCTGTCGAGCGCCGGCCGAGGCTGGCTGGCACAGGCGGGCGTCGCAAGCACCTGCCAGGGCGCGTGGCAATCCATCGCGTCGGCGACATGCAATGCCGACTTGAGGCCGTCTTCGTGAAAGCCGTAGCCGTTCCACGCCCCGCAAAACCACACGCCGCTTCGGCCATTGATCATGGCCAACCGGCGTTGCGCGGCAATCGCCGCAGCATCGAATACCGGGTGCGCGTAGTCGAACCCGGCGATCACCTTATCGGGCGCCGGCTCGCATTGCGGGTTGAGGGAAACGATGACCGGCGTCGAAAACGGCAAGGGCTGCAACTGGTTGATCAGATACGAGACGCTGACCGGGCGCTGATCCAGCTCGCCCCGGCTCGACATGTAATTCCACGCCGACCAGAGCGCCGGATCACGCGGCAGCAGGGCGCGGTCGGTGTGCAGCACGGCACGGTTCGGCGCATAGCGAATCGCGCCGAGCAGCCGGCGCTCTTGCGGCGTGGCGCTGTCGCCGAGAATGGCCATGGCCTGATCACTGTGGCAGGCGAGCACGACCTGATCGAAGCGCTCGCGCGCGTGCGCCGTCGTCACCACAACACCATTTGCCACCCGACGCAGACTGACCACCGGCGTGTTCAAACGGACATCGTCGATGCGCGCCATCAGCTTCCTGACGTACTCCCGGCCGCCGCCCTGCACCGTGCGCCAGGTCGGCCGGTTCATGATCTGCAGCAGCCCGTGGTTGCGGCAAAAGCGAACGAAGGTGGCGAGCGGGTAATCAAGCATCTGGCCGGCCGGACACGACCAGATGGCCGCTGCCATCGGCAGCAGATACCACTCGGAGAAGGGCTTCGAATAACGGCCGGCGTCGAGAAAATCGCGCAGGCTGCCGCCCTCCTCGGGGTCGTCCTCCATCCACGCCACGCTCTCGCGGTTGAAGCGCAGGATGTCGGCCAGCATGCGCCAGAAATCCGCACGGAAGAGATTGCGCTTCTGGCCGAACACCGTCGCCAGGCTGCTGCCCGACCACTCCAGTTGCGGCTCCCCCAGACTCATGGCGAAGGTCATTTGCGTTTCGACACTGGCGACATCGAGGTGCGCAAAGAGCGCCGTCAGGTTCGGATAGGTCTTGTTGTTGTAGACGAGGAATCCCGTATCGACCGGATGCGTGATTCCGTCCACCGTGACGTCGACCGTGTTGGTGTGCCCGCCGGCATAACTGCCGGCCTCGAACAGGGTCACCTCATGCTTCTGGCCCAGCAGCCAGGCACTGGCCAGGCCTGAAATACCGGCGCCGATGACGGCAATGCGCTGCACTCCCGGCCTGCTCATTTCCGCTCTCCGCAGACGTTGACGCCGCGATCCGTTTCCAGCCGCTGCAGCATTTCTGCGTGCATGCGGAACAGGCCGTCGATAGTCAGCGGGTAGCGCAAACCCTTGATGCCCGCCTTGTTGATCGCCAGTTGCCGTGTATCTGCGCTGGCTTGCACATCGGGAAGGAAGTGTTTTTCCGGTGCATTCATGACAAATTTTCTCCAGAAGGCCAACAAAAAAATCTATTTGTTCAGAAAGGTTTCAATTTTGGCGAGGAGCGCCTTGTCGTCCGGCCGGACGCGCGTATCAAAACTGACTACCTGCCGGCCACTGCGGTCGATCAGGTACTTGTGGAAGTTCCATTGCGGCGCAGTACCGCTCTCCTTGGCCAGTTGCGCGTAGAACGGGCTGACCTTGTCGCCGACCACCGTGGCCTTGGCGAACATCGGAAACTGCACGCCGTAGGTCAGCCGGCAAAACTCCGCAATCTCCTGATTACCGCCCGGCTCCTGCCCGCCGAAGTCATTTGACGGAAAGCCGACGACGACCAGCCCGCGATCTTTCAGACGTGCGTAGAGTTTTTCCAGACCATCGTATTGCGAGGTATAGCCGCAGAAACTTGCGGTATTGACGACCAGCAGCACCTTGCCTTGCCACTGGCAAAGCGACTGGGGCTTGCCATCCTGCAGCACCGGGAAACTGTGCTGGAGCAGCGGCGGGCAGGACTGCGCAGCGGCCGGCAGCGTGATCGCGAAATACAGGGTCAGGGCAGCGAGTAGTTGCTTGAATCGACCAAGCTGAATATTTTTGTCCATGACAAAAAAGCCGCCAACCAACCGGCGCTCAGGAGCTGGAGCGGCCCCGCACAGATTTACATAACGTTCAGCAGACGTATGAATGGGCTCGTGTTTGGCAGCGGCCGCAAAACGAATGATGGAATGAACGGTTTTCATTTTTTGTCCTAGACAAATTGAAATCTTGTCGCTAAGATAGGCTACATAAAAACCGATGTCAAGCTTTGTCTAGGACAATTTATGAACACACGCCCGGCAATGAATATCAGTGCCGTAGAACGCGAAATCGGCATCGGCAAAGACACCTTGCGCGTCTGGGAGCGTCGCTACGGTTTTCCTTTGCCACATCGCGACAGCAAGGGGGAGCGTCTCTACCCGGCGGAACAGGTGGACCGCCTGCGGCTGATCCGCCGGCTGATGGACCAAGGCTTTCGCCCCGGCCGCCTGCTGGCCGCCAGCGAAGAGGAGTTGGCCGAGCTGAGCCTGCAGCCCGCATCGGCCGGCGCCGTGCCGTCGATCGACGACGTGCTGCTACGCCAGACACTCAATCTGATCAAGGCGCAGGACGTACCCGCACTACGCCAGGCGCTGGAGCAGACGATGATGCGCCAGGGCCTGCAGGGCTTCGTCCTCGACACCGTTGCCCCGCTCAACCAGGCGGTCGGCGAGGCCTGGATGCGCGGCGAATTCGAGGTCTTTGAAGAGCACCTGTACACCGAGCAACTGCAATCGCTGTTGCGCCGGGCCATCGGCAATCTCGCGCAGACTGCGGGACGACCACGCATCCTGCTCACCACCGTGCCCGAAGAGCAGCACATCCTTGGCCTGCTGATGGCCGAGGCACTGCTGGTTCTTGACGGCGCAAGCTGCCTGTCGCTCGGCACCCAGACACCGCTGCTCGACATCCGCATGGCCGCGCAGGCGCAATCGGCGGACATTGTCGCCCTGTCTTTCTCGGCGGCCTTTCCGGCGCGGCAGATTGTCCCGCAGGTCGTTCAGCTGCGGGAACTGTTACCGGGAACCGTTGAGCTGTGGATTGGTGGCGCCGGCGCCGACCGACTCCCGGCACAGTCCGGCGTCGTTATCCTGAGCAGTCTGCACGATGCGCTGACCGCGATGAACAACTGGCGACAAAAACAAGCGACCTGAGCGAAGAAACCCGCACACCATCGGTTATCCAGACGGCGGCGTCTTTGAACCCCATCACCAGGAAGCTCGGCATGGACAAAATGAAAAACACTGACACCTCACCTTCGGCATCCTTTTCGTTCCGGCTGGCCGCCTTGTTTTTGATTGCGCTGTTCGGTCTGGGCGCATGCAGCACCACCCCGCCCGAAGGAATGAGCGCGGTGACGCCGTTCGACATCCAGCGTTATGCCGGGAAGTGGTACGAAATTGCACGCCTGGACCACTCGTTCGAGCGCGGCCTGAGCGACATCAGCGCCAACTACCGGCCGATCGGTGACGGCAGCGTCGAGGTGACCAATCGCGGTTATGACTCCAAAAAAGGCGAGTGGCGGCAGGCGGTCGGCCACGCACTGTTCACCGGTGAAGCCACGCGTGCTTCGCTGAAAGTTTCTTTCTTCGGGCCGTTCTATGGCGGCTACCATGTGATCGCGCTTGATCAGGAGAACTACCGCTGGGCGATGGTCGTTGGCTCCGATCGCGACTACCTGTGGATCCTGGCGCGGGACAAGCAGTTGCCCGTGGCCGTCCGCGATCAGCTGGTCGGCCAGGCAAAGGAACAAGGCATTGATGTCCGGCAATTGATCTGGGTTACGCAAACGCGTGATGACGGCTAAGCCGTCCGTGACACCACCGAACCGGCGCTGGACGTCGGCCACGTCTGGCACCCCGGCAGCGCACCCGGCCTGCGTGGCGACTGGCTGAGCGGCCACGCAACATCACGCGTCTGGCAAATAAAACCCTGTAAAATTTGCCGCTATTCATGGAGCACCGCATGCACAGCAGCCCACTCGAATTCGAACGCAAGATTGTCGCGCCGGAACAGCTCGATGAGCGCCTCGCCGGCCTCGCCCGACCGCTGGTGTTCACCAACGGCTGCTTCGACATCCTGCACCGCGGTCACGTCACCCTGCTCGCCCAGGCGCGTGCGCTTGGCACCTCGATGATCGTCGCCCTCAACTCCGACGACTCGGTCAGGCGCCTGGGTAAAGGCGACGATCGCCCGGTCAATACGCTGGCCGACCGCCTCGCCGTGATGGCTGCGCTCGAATGCGTTTCGCTGGTCACGTGGTTTGACGAAGACACGCCGCTCGCGCGCATCCTCGATTGCCGCCCCGAGATCCTGGTCAAGGGGGGCGACTGGCCGGTCGAAAAGATCGTCGGCAATGCGCAAGTCAGCGGCTGGGGCGGGCGCGTCGTGTCGATTCCGTTCATCCACCAGAAATCAACCACCGCCCTGCTCGACAAGATCCGCCGCCTGTAACCCAGGCACACCAAGCAAGAGGCCGCCAGCAGGCGGCCTCTTGCTTTACCCGGCAGCGATCAGGTCAGAGCACGACCTGCGTGCCGAGTTCGACCACCCGGTTGCTCGGAATCTTGAAGAAACTTGTCGCACTGCCGGCATTGCGGAACATGGCGATGAACAGCTTCTCGCGCCACAGCGCCATCTCCGAACCAAGTCTCGGAATCAGCGTCTCGCGACCGAGGAAGAACGAGGTTTCCATCATCTCGAACAGCAAGCCCTGCTCAGCGCACAGGGCGAGCGCCGCCGGAATATCCGGATCGTCCTTGAAGCCGTACTGGACGATCACGCTGTAGAAATCACCCTTCAGCTTATGCACTTCGACCCGGTCGATTTCCGGCACGTAGGGCACATCGAACATCTGTACGGCAACGACAATGACGCGCTCGTGCAGCACCTTGTTGTGCATCAGATTGTGCAGCATCGCGTGCGGCACCCCGGTCGGATTCGAGTTCATGAACACCGCCGTACCGGCAACGCGCGCCGGCATCGAGACGAGCAGCGCATCGATGAACAGCTCAAGCTCGATCCCTTCGCCCCGCAGGCGCTCGGCAAGCAGCAACCGGCCGCGCTTCCAGGTGGTCATCAAAGTAAAAACCAGGACGCCGGCGACCAGCGGGAACCAGCCGCCATCGGGGATTTTCAGCAGGTTGGCGAACAGGAAGGTCAGCTCGACGACGAGGAAGCAGGTAAACAGGGCAACTGCCCGGGTCCAGCCCCAGCCCCAGACCTTGGCCGCGACCACCGTCGCGAGCAGCGAGGTGATCACCATATCGCCCGTCACCGCGATGCCGTAGGCGGCCGCCAGATTGTTCGTCGATTTGAAGCCGAGCACGAGCACCACCACAGCGGCAAACAGCCCCCAGTTGACCCCCGGCAGATAGACCTGCCCCTGCGCCTTCTCCGAGGTGTACTGCACTTCGAAGCGCGGCACGAAGCCGAGTTGCATGGCCTGACGCGTCACCGAAAAAGCCCCGGAAATCACCGCTTGCGAGGCAATGACGGTGGCCATGGTAGACAAGGCGACGAGCGGGTAAAGCGCCCAGCCCGGCGCCAGATGGTAGAAGGGATTCTGGATCGCACCCGGCTCGGCCAGCAGCAGCGCGCCCTGACCGAAGTAATTGAGGATCAGCGCCGGCAGCACGAAGCCGAACCAGGCCAGCTGGATCGGCCGCCGGCCGAAATGCCCCATGTCGGCATAGAGGGCTTCGGCACCGGTCACCGAGAGCACCACGGCGCCCATCGCGACAATCGCAATCGAGCGGTTATGGAAAAGAAAATCTATGCCGTAAGACGGATCGAGCGCCCTCAGCACGCCCGGATGCGCAAGCAGGTTGTAAAGCCCGAGAAGCGCCAGGGTCGAAAACCAGAGCATCATCAGCGGCCCGAATAGTGAACCGATCGACGCGGTTCCCTTGCGCTGGACAAAAAACAGGAAAAACAGCACGAGCAGGGTGATCGGAATGATGAAAGGCTTGAAGGCCGGCGTCGCCACCTCGAGCCCCTCGACCGCCGAGAGCACCGAGATCGCCGGCGTCACCACGCCGTCACCGTAGAACATGCCGGCACCGAGAATGCCGATCAGCATGATCATCCGCTCGCGCCGGGGCTGACCCTTGGCGTCGTGCAGGGCAAGGGCAATCAGCGCCATGATGCCGCCTTCGCCACGGTTGTCGGCACGCATGATGAAAATCACGTACTTGACCGAGACGACGACCAGCAGGGACCAGAGAATCAGCGACAGGATGCCGAGCACGTTATCCGGCGTCAGCGGAATCGGATGATTGCCGGCGAACACCTCTTTCATGGTGTACAGCGGGCTGGTGCCGATGTCGCCATAAACCACGCCAAGGGCGGCAAGCGAGAGCGCCGCCAGGCGGGATTTGATCTGGCCAGATGATTCGTGCATTAATTACCCTTTATGTTGCGGAAACCAGGAGCGCGTCCTGGGGAAAGGCCGGCAGGCCTGCGATCAACCGGTCAGCGCCGCCTTCAGGGACTGCACTTCGTCTTCGGACTCGGCGAGCAGCGCGGCGATTGCCTCGGCGTCAAACAGGGCTGCCAGCGCCGAGGTATCGACCGCGTCGCCGAACTCTGGATCACGCCAGCCGCCCTGCGTATTGGCCAGCTTGTTGGCGATGAACAGCACATCCGCCAGATTTTTGACGACCGGTACCGGCCGCTCGATTTCGTGTTCCTGAACCGCCTGCAGCACCGCTTCGCCGAGACCCATGGCGGCCAGCAGGGCGTGCCCGATGTTGTCGTGCCATTGCACCAGCAATTGATGCAACTCCGCCTTGTCTGCGATCAACTCGGGGAAATTTGCCGCGCGCGAGAGCAGGTAAAACACGCCGATGTCGTGCACCAGGCCGGCAAACATCGCCTCGTCCGGATTGATGCGCGCCAGCTTTCTGGCCAGCACGCGACACAGCGCAGCAACGTGGATCGTATGTTCCCACAGCCGGTGCGACAGTCCTTCGAATGGCGCCATCTTCTTCGAACCGAGCAACTGCTCCATGGCGACGGCGAACGACACGCTGCGCACCGCCTCCATGCCGACCCGGCCGATCGCGCTCCTCACGTCGGCGATGGCCCGCCCCGACGAATTCATCGCCACCGAATTGGACATGCGGATGATCCGGGCGCTCATCATCGGCTCGGCGCCGACCAGCGTCGCCAGCTGGTCGACCGTCAGTTTCGGGTTCTTCAGCGCGGTGCGCACCTGGAAGGTGATGTCGAGAAAGGTCGGAAACGAAACGACCTCGCCGGAAAGATCGCGGGCGACATCTTCAAGAATGCGGAAACTCAGTGGACTGGCCATGATCAAGGAATCTTGCCTACCGTATGCGGCACTGCAACAACGCGAATTCTGCCCCAAAACCTGTGCCGCACGGAATTTATCGGATCAGCGATGAAAAAGACCGGCTGACGCCGGCCCTCACCTTGCCCCGGAACAAACTCATTCCTTGCGGGCGCTCTGGCTGGCCGGCTGGCCGCGCGCGGAATCGTCCGCCACCGACTTGTGCTGCGCGACTTTCAGCTCTTCGGCAGTCAGTAGGCGGACAATGGCTTCACGTTCGCGCACGGCATCCAGATTACGCGCGGCCGATGCCCGGTTGAACCAGACATAAGCCTGCACCAGATCTTTCTCGACGCCGACACCATCGCGGTACAAGCGCCCCAGTTCCAGCATCCCCTCGGGGTTTCCGCGTGCCGCCGCCGTCTGTAGCCAGACGGCCGACTGACCGAAGTTCTGCAGGATGCCGACGCCGGTGCGCGACAATCGCCCGAGAACGATCATCGCCTCGGTATTGCCGTTCTCGGCGGCCAGCTGCAGCCAGCGCACCGCATTGGCGGAATTTTCAGCGTTCCGTTCGGGGTCCTGCAAAAGCGCTTCACCCAGCCTGAACTGGGCGCCGGCATCACCGGCTTCGGCGGCTTTCCTGAGCGCCGGGTCGAGTGCCCCCAGGGCGACCGGGGCGCTGAGTGCCGTCGAATGGTCAACGCTCATCACCCAGAAAGTCAGAGCAACGGCCAGGGCGATGGCGAGAAGCGCAGCGGGAACGGAAACGACCAGCCCCCGGCTTAAAGCGATGCGTCTTGGCGAAAGGAATCGATACGAGCAATCAAGACAGCGATACGGCGCGCTTTCCTGATGATTGTGCTTTTCCGCCAGCGAAAGCCAGCGCGACTCCCGGCACCGGGAACCCTGACAGCGAGGACAATTAACTTTAGTGCGGAAAGCCATCAAAACCTCGTTACCCCAGGGCTTTCACCAGTGCGAACCGGTTCCGGCGTTAAAACGGAATATCGTCATCCATGTCGTCGAAGCTCGGCGCCTTCTTGGCAGGTGCCGAGCGTGCCGCACTCGGCGCACCGGAGCTGCTGGAAGACGGCATGCTGCCGCCGTACTCGGCTTCGCCGTCGGAGGACGAAGCGGCATTCTGGCGCCCGCCGAGCATCTGCATTTCCCTGGCCTCAATTTCGGTCGTATAGCGCTCCTGGCCGTCCTTGTCCTGCCACTTGCGGGTGCGGATACGGCCTTCGATATAAACCGCCGAACCCTTCTTGAGGTACTGGCCGACGATCTCGGCAAGCTTGTTACGGAAGACAACGCGGTGCCACTCGGTAAGTTCCTTCTTCTCGCCGGTAGCTTTGTCCTTCCACGACTCGGTAGTGGCCAGGCGGATATTGGCCAAGGCGTCGCCGTTGGGCATGTAGCGGGTTTCCGGGTCGGCACCCAGATTGCCGACGAGAATCACTTTGTTGACCGAAGCCATGTTGCCTCCCTGAATGGTGTGCGAAAAACGATTATAAGGAATTTAAGGAATTATGCAGGCTGTTGCTGGGCGCGTAAGGGCGGCATGGCCATCGTCAGCCCGAGCAACAGCCAGATGGCCAGCAGCCCGGCGCAGGCCGCCCATACCGCGCCCGACCCGGCATATTTGGCCAGCGTTCCGCCAAATACGCCACCAAGGAAGAGGCCGATCGCCTGCGTCGTGTTGTACACGCCGAGCGCCGCCCCTTTGGCGTGCGGCGGCGCGATCCGCGCGATCAGCGACGGCTGCGTCGCCTCGAGAACGTTGAAGGCGACAAAGAAAAGCGTCAGGCAGACGGCCAGCCCGTAGATACCCTGGCCGAAGAAACTGAAGCCGAGCTGCACGGCGAGCAGCAGGACGATCGCCGAATTGAAGACCAGCTTCATCCTGCCGAATTTTTCGGCGGCGATGATCGCCGGCACCATCACGACAAAGGACGCCAGCAGGGCCGGCAGATAGACTTTCCAGTGTTCGGCAACCGGCAGGCCGCCCTTGACGATCAGATCCGAGGGCAGCAGCACCCACATGGCGGTCAGCGTCATGTGCAGGGCAAACACACCAAAGTTGAGACGCAGCAGCTGGGGATGCGTCAACACCTC
>Ga0207952_1000677_pt1 | contig 21962 bp, 21 predicted proteins | sample SubbioR12Aug_8Ca_FD_184831 | JGI IMG/M metagenome (GOLD analysis project Ga0207952, IMG submission 184831) | Serpentinite rock and fluid subsurface biosphere microbial communities from McLaughlin Reserve, California, USA - CR12Aug_8Ca (SPAdes) | ecosystem: Environmental > Terrestrial > Deep...
ATAGCGCCTGCAGTTTTTGCCATTAAATGAGCCTATACCGTGTTTATTCCCTTCGCAAAAACCTTAGGCGCGTTGTAAAAATGCCAATCGTAGTTTTCAAGCAATTATTCTGCGGGCCTAGCCTTTGGTGGCACCTTTGGGCAATGCCAAAGGTGGCGAATATTCTTTAATACCACAATATGTCAATTATTATTATAAAAATTTCAAGTCTATTTTGATATTAACCAATTCCTATATTTGCTTCCATGAAAATCCTTACTTATAATGTCAATGGCATTCGTGCAGCAGCTTCCAAGGGGCTGTTTGATTTTCTGAAGACAGAATCACCGGATGTGGTTTGCCTGCAGGAAATTAAAGCCGAAAAAGACCAGGCCGATCTGGCAGCCATAGAAAATCTTGGATACCATCACTTTTGGTTTTCAGCACAAAAAAAAGGGTACAGCGGGGTTGCTGTTTTTTCTAAAATCAAACCCAATAATATTGTTTATGGCTGTGGGCATCCGGATTATGATTTTGAGGGCAGATGTATTCGTGTGGATTTTGATTCGTACAGTGTTCTTTCAGTGTACTTTCCGAGCGGAACCACAGGCGATGTGCGACAAGAAATTAAATACAAATTCCTGGATTATTTTTATGATTATGCCCATAATCTTTTAAAGGAATTACCGGGTCTTGTTATTTGCGGAGACTACAATATTTGTCACAAACCAATTGATATTCACAACCCGGTGAGCAACAAAGATTCTTCCGGATTTTTACCCGAAGAACGTGCCTGGATGGACAAATGGTTTGGCAGCGGATTTGTAGATACATTTCGGCAATTTAATCCCGACCCGGATTGGTATACCTGGTGGAGTTTTCGTGCAAATGCAAGAGCCAATAACAAAGGTTGGCGTATCGATTATATCAGCGTAACAGAAAACCTAAAAGACCAATTAAAAGCAGCTAAAATTTTGATGGATGCCAAGCATTCGGACCATTGCCCGATGTGGGTGGTAGTAGAGTAGAGCGTTAGAGCGTTAGGGGGAGGAGGGAGTCGGGACATTGGCGGAGAACTGCGGGATTTTAGGTAAAATAGCAGGCTTGTTTAATTTCAAAATTATGTACGAAAATTACTATCTTCGATATATAATTTTAATTCAGCATGAGTTCTTATCCCTTCATAGCTTTCTATTTTGGACATTCGGATTACTATCCATTTGGGAGTGTAATCCAAAGTCGCTCCTGGGCAAGTCAGAGTTATAGATACGGGTTTAATTGTAAAGAGAAGGAGAGTGACGGTACAACAGATAACTATGATTTTGGGGCAAGGATATATGACGGACGACTGGGAAAGTGGTTATCTACTGAACCATTAAAAAGTATTTATCCCAAATATTCAGCATATCAGTTTTCCATTAACAATCCAGTTTTCAATATTGATTGTGATGGTAATGTCATTAAACCGGCTACTGATGAGGCATACAAGGTAATCGAAAAAAGGTTAACTGATTTATTGGGAGGGGACAAAAAATTCGAGAAAGTATTTGAGTACAGTGCTGATAAGTTAAATGGATCTTTAAACATAAATGGTAACCCAGAATTTACTTTACATCTGTCAAATACGTTTAGAATTGCGTTAGGTGAGGATGGGACAACCTCTCCAGATTACTCTGATAAAGCAGTGAAAAAGGCATTGAGGAAAAACGGAATACATATAAAAAATGCTGATCGACAAATTCTCCGTTCATATTTGGCTATTGCAGGAGATGCAAATGTATTAGAAGCAGGATTCTTAAGTGAAAACACTACAATAAACAATGGTCGTCAGCAATCTGCAGTTGGATCTGCGCCAGTAAGTTCAACTCAACAACCAATTGGAGATGGTCTAAATTCAACAGTATTTGCCTTAGGTATTTGCGAAACAACCAATATACCAAATCCGCTTGTTGACAATAATGGAAATGGCAGTATTCAAGATGAAACGGACGCAGCACTCGCTGCAACTAAAGTATGTAAGAATGGACATTTTAATGGTCTCCTCACTACATATGTCGGTGGTATCCGTACCGGGAATAGCACATCCGGAAATCTGCAACTTACTAATTCTAGTGGACGCATTTTGAGATTTACAGGGGTTGCAATTAACGAATCTTATACACCTGCTGGCTCTACAGCACCAGCAGATCGTAACTCTTTGCTTGACGCTGCAGTCATGAACAATGTAACATCTGTTACCGGAAGCGCTTTACCAAAATGAAAACAATATTTCTTTTAACTTTATCACTAACTTTTTTAAATCACGAATTTGATATAGGTTGGAACACCAATTCAATTGTTCGAGACTCTTGTAAAATGCCTGATTCAATAACCCTGGATTGCACAAATGCATTTCCAATTGGCCCATCTGGCTTAGGAACTCATGTATTTAAGGTTACTCCAATTGGGATAAATGAATATGAGTTTCGGACTATAAATAACAAAAAACATGACACGATAGAATTTATTCTTCCAATAAATAAACAACAAATTTGTTTTTTAGAAATAAATCTTTGGCAATTAATGCGGGCACAAGAAAATTATAGAAGTATCAGAATAGATTATAGAAAGCGCAGAAATGCTATTAGGGAGGATAAGTTTACTATTAGGTTGAAAACATATTCAAATAAACAAATTATAATCCGCGAAAAGAATAGGTTAAAATTTGAGGAGTTTATCGACTGGGATGGTCTATATGGGAAAGAACGCGATACTTTATTGGTATTCCGAAAGAAAAAAATTAAGGAAACATATATTTGGGTAAATAATGTATTTACAAGGTTGAAATAAATATCGTTTTCTTTCACTATGCCTATAACTTTTAAGTTAAAATTCTAATTTTGAATGATCCGAAAAAAGGGGGAGCCTACACTGTGTGGTCTGAATGAATTGAACTCGTTTTTCCAGGCTTCTATCTTTTCCCTTGCATCATCAACAAGACGAGGTTAGCCTAAATAATTTTAAATTTCTTATTATATTTATTTAAAATCCTTCTTTTATACCCATTCTCCTTTAAATCATTGTAAAACAAAAAAAACAATTCAGCCGAATCTCTCCTATACTCAAATTTATCACTCATGAAATTAGTTGCATTTTTAAACGAGTATAGTTTTTGTAAAACTGGATGGTAAGCAAACTCTTCAAATTGATATAGGCCATAAATAGCTGAATCGTTGCGACTTGTATCAACATATATCCATTGTCGTAAAAAATAATACTTACCATAAACATCACTCTTCGCCCAAGAATCTATTACTATTTTATCCATAAATTTAGATTTTCTTACGGGGTAAATATGCCCAAAATACCAATTACAAATTGTATCCCTTCCTATTATTGCATTGGATCTAAATTCAACTTTTGGTTTTATAGTGTTCTCCACTGTAATTAATTCATCAATCTTCAATCTAAATGAGTCAGTATAAATAGTCTTCATCTGATCCCTTGAAATTAAAAATCCATGTTCGATTGTAACTAAATTCAACTCAGAATTATAAATTAATTTATGCTTAAGAGCTTTTCTATCCTCATACAAATGAATATTTTTTACTCTACATCCGAAAAACAAAGCACTCATAGATAGTGTAAAAAAGGATATTACTAAATACTTCAATGTGATTTTATTTAAACATCTATTCAAGGTATAATACTAATTTCCGTCACACACATCTTGTTCGATACTCTGTTTATAGGCAGGAAGTTTAATAGTTTTACCGTTCACGACTGAATCCTTGGTCCCTCCATTTGCTCTTTCATTAGCGCTTGAGGAGGTAAGGTTAGCGTCTTCTAATTCACTTGGAGTCGGAAAAACATGCTTCCCACCATATTCGTTTTGTGTCGCTTTCACACTTTCAATTGATAATGATAGACCATATTTAGTATTTACTTTATTAATATTTGCCTGCAGTACTCCAGAACCTTGATCTGTTCCAGATAACATAATAGAAGCTGCAACTTCATCAGTTATATCTTGATTCATGCTCTTACTAGCATAATCCTTCAGTGCTGAAATGGCCTTCGCTAAGTCTTCTATTGGTATATCATGTCCAGTAGTGCCTTTGTCAATAGGGAAATATAATTCATGAATTATCACTGCAGCGAGACTCAATTCGTTGTGTTCAAAAACTTGTTGATTTCCAGCATCATCAACCAATGGATTTGTAACTTGCTGTAATGGGGCCGCAAATGGATTAAATGTAATTTGATCAACTGTTGGACTTGAAGGAGGTAAGTGAGAACGCGCTTGACCATTTTTCAGATTTTCATTCATTGTCCAAAAGGGGTCTTCCTCAGGCCCTGCATGAGCCATTGGATCAGTAACAATCCATAATATTAAATCCTTTTGTGGAGTAGTGTATTTAATCAATACATCAGAATAAACAAGTAACGCATCATTTTGAGTCATTTTGGTAATAATTGAATAATATGCAGATACTTTGAAGAAATTTGAAGGTAAAATATCTTTACCTTTTAAATCGCGCATTAAAATTACGGAATTCGCGCAATAATTATATGGCGATTGATATGGATATATGTGTGCTAAAGGATCAATACTTAGCCATCTTCCAACTCTAGCATCAAAAATTCTTGCTCCAAAATCATAATTTTCAACTGTTCCTTCGCTTTCTTTTTCCTTTCCGTTAAGCCCATATCTATAAGCCAGGATTGCCCAGGAGCGATTTTGGATTACACTCCCAAATGGATAGTAATCTGCATGGTTAAAATTGAAGTTTAAAAGGGCTTTAGAGTGCATATTGAAGTACAGATTAATGTCGAATATAGCCTTTTTGGGGCACAATTTTGAAATATTTTAAACCCACAGTCATACCCCAAAACTATACCTTTTCTCCTCCCATCAATGGACTCCTCGCTCTAATGTCCTAACGCTCTAACGCTCTCCCCCCTAACGCTCTAACGCTCTCCTCTCGCTAACGCTCTACTTAACAATCGTCTTTACTTCCCCATTCGGTGTTATAATCAACAACTCATGCCTGGTCTCTGTTTTAGTTTCAACGCGGGGTAGTGGATCTGTCATTTTATAGCGCACCTGGAGTGAATAAGTGAACTGTATCGGAGGCTCCAGCGGATTTGGATTTACCACTGCATCAAAACCAGTGAGGTCGGTTGGATTATAAAAAACAGTGGTATGTGTTATCATTCCGGATTTTGTTTTCATTAACTCCTGTTCGGTTGCAGGTTTGTCTTCGTCTTCCAAAGAATTTACCGCCAATGGCTGGTATGAAGTGTATTTGTCAATAGGGAAAAACACGTTGCCGTTCTCAGTTATTTTGCGTTTTGCGGTATCGATATTCATGCCTATTTTTTTAAAATAATCAATTTTATTTTGTAGCAACTGCAATGCTTTGTTGTGCATTTCTATTCCTGCTTTTTCGCTTTCGGAATACAAATATTCCACTTTTATCAAATCATAAATTTCGCATTGTGCGGCATAAGAAAACAATTTTTCCAATTGCGCGGGTTCTGTATATTTGATATGGATATTTTTCTGAATTTCAAATCCTTTCGGCTTGGTATTGTTTCTCTTGTCTTCTCTGAAAATGGGCACCAGCGCTATCATATCTACATAAAAACTCTCGCGGGTAATCCCAATGTTTTTCGCCAGAGAAATAAATTTTTCAATTCTCTTGCTTACCATAGTATCCAGATCGATGATTTTTTTACCGGCCTGGTTGATGTGAAAAATTGCCATGTAACCGGTTGGTTTTGCATTAAAAAGCACGTTGATATTAAAAATTGCCTCACTGTTATTTTCATTATACATGCTCATCTGGAAATCTCCATTGGTATTGGCAATAGCCAGATTTTTGTTGTAATAATCCACTTCGGGGGATGCACTTCGGTACATGGCACCACTACTGGATTTTTTATAATAACTGTTCTGTTGAAATCGGTTGTTGGAATTGTAAATTATGTTTCCTGTGGCTTGTGCTGCTGCATGAGAAACCAGTAAAGCAAATGCTATTACCCAAATAAAATTTTTCATAGCAACAAATTTCAAATATGTTTTTGTATGGAAATTTCACATTGAGTGAATGGCTTTTCTCAGCATGTGAAATGTAATTGTGGGTAATGCTGTGCGCAAAAATTGCGCTTTCCATCAATAATGCAATTCACCCCATTCGCCGGAAATGGTGAGTTTTTTCTTGTCTGAATCCTCTGTGTGGCCTATGATTTGCGCTTCAATTCCAAAATCCTTTGAAATAGCGATCATATTTTCTGCAGCTTTTTCATCGGTATATATTTCTAAACGGTGCCCCATATTAAACACCCGAAACATTTCACTTAAATCTGTATGGCTTTCTTCCCGGATTAATTGAAACAGGTGAGGAATTGGAAATAAGTTGTTTTTTACCACATGCAAATTATCTATAAAATGCATAATTTTAGTTTGTCCACCTCCGCTGCAATGCACCATGCCTTGAATGGCATTTCGATTCGATTTCAGAATTTCTTTCACCAATGGGGCATAAGTGCGTGTGGGGGAAAGGACCAATTTACCTGCATCCAGCGGCGAACCATGAACCGCATCGGTGAGTTTTTTAGTACCGCAATACGTTACATCTTCCGGCAATTGGTTGTCGAAACTCTCGGGGTATTTTTTGCGATATTCGGAATGAAAAACATCATGTCTTGCGCTGGTTAAACCATTGCTACCCATTCCACCGTTGTAGGTATCTTCATAAACAGATTGTCCATAACTGGCAAAGCCAACAATTACCTGACCCGGAGCAATGGTATGATTGCTGATAATATTGCTTCTTTTGGCCCTTGCAGTAATGGTAGAATCCACAATGATGGTTCGCACTAAATCTCCCACATCCGCTGTTTCGCCGCCTGTGGTGATAATATCAATGCCGTATTGGCGCATTTCCTCACAAAAAGCTTCTGTGCCCTTTATGATGGCTGAAATCACTTCTCCGGGTACCAGATTTTTATTTCTGCCAATGGTACTGCTCAACAAAAAAGGACCAGTAACACCCACACACAACAAGTCGTCGGTATTCATCACAATCGCATCCTGGGCTATGCCTTTCCAAACCGATAAATCACCGGTTTCTTTCCAGTACATGTAAGCCAGACTGCTTTTGGTACCCGCACCATCTGCATGCACAATGTTGCACCATTCGGAATCATTGCCCAAATGGTCGGGTATAATTTTACAAAAGGCTTTAGGAAACAGGCCTTTATCTACGCCGCTGATGGCTTTGTGTACATCCTCTTTCTGGCTGCTAACCCCGCGTTTGGCGTATTTGTCCTGCATGCTGGGGCAAAGTTAGCAATAATCCCTTAAGAGCTAAGGATGCATCACCATAAATTGTGTCACCAGATGCGAATCCCCGGATTTTGTAATTAACAGATAACAGCTATTTTCCATAATTGGTCTTTGCGCAGCGCAGCGAAGTGAGACCAACCGACTAATTCCTTTTATCATATGCATACCTGGTTGGTCTCATGAATTCAAATGGAATTCATTTGAATAATTTGTGTATATACGAATTCATAAAGACCAACCAGAGGAATGTATATTACAGAGGGCGTTAATTAGAACTTTTTCCCGCAATTGGACTTTGCGCAGCGAAGTGAGACCAACCGACATATTCCTTCTATCATCTGCATAAGAACTAAGGATGCATCACCATAAATTGTGTCACCAGTTGAGTATTCCCTGATTTTGTAACTAAAAGATAACAGCCATTGCTTAGTTCAGAAACCGGAATCTGCATGTTTTCACAATTGCCATCGCATTTTATGATTCGAATGAATTTGCCGTCCATTTGTTGTAATTGCAATTCCTTAATTGGAATATTCTGATTTAATTTTAATCGTAAATATTGATCTGCAGGATTGGGGTAAATGGCTATTTTATTCTCCATTTCTTTCACTGCTCCCAAGCAATCTGCCACCTTTACCACTCTGGTTTTGGAGCTTTTGTTTCCACTAGCATCGGTGGCAGTATATGTTTCAGAATAATAACCACCCAGATTTGCATTTACTGTTCCGTTTTTAGTTATAGAAATTTTGCTGGAATCATCATAATTATCAGTTACCGTAATTTGTTTGGAAGAATAAGGGGTATTTATCTGGTGGCAAATGGTATCTGCTGTATTTAAAGTAATTACCGGGGATATGAGGTCCAGCACCAGATATTCAATGATATAATTGTTTTCTATAGCTATATTTCCGGATAAATCTTTACAGGAATAAGTAATGGGGTAAGTACCGGTTTTATTGGGATTTACAGGGCCATTGGTTCCGGGTGTGATAACCAAAACCGGAGCAGCCATGCAGGAATCTATGGTATAAACAGAATCTTGAAATGAACCACCCAGTTCCATTTTAATTTGCATGTTATTTTTTATGCCAAATCCGTTACGCATAATTCTGGGTTTAATTTTATCCAAAACAGCGATGTAAAAATGAAGTACACTGGTATTCGAATTTTTATCTTTCACAGTATAAGTTAAGATATAATTTCCCGGAACACCATTGGTTATAGTTCCTGTTTTTACAATGGAATCTGTTAAATCACCATCTTCATTATCGGATGCAGATACGGTTGGCTCTGCGTAAACAGCACACACAGATATCGTGTCGTAATTTGCTCTGGAATAATGAAATACAGGTTTTATGGTGTCTTCAGTGATGGTGATATACCGGGTTTCTTCTGCGCATACATCGCTGCAATTGCACACCTTAAAATAATAATAATATTTTCCCGCTTTGCTACAATCTAAATTGGTTGTTATAGAAACTTGTCCTGAAATGTCGCCTTCGTATTTATCTGAAGCATAATAATCTTTATAGATTGCGAGATTGACACAATTGGGCAGATTTTTCTTTTTTAAGATAGAAGTATCTTTGAAAGTGACTACCAATTTTGGAGGATCCGGGTTTTTAGAAATTCGAAATTTAATATCGGTGAATGAGCCATTTCCATTAATACTGTCAGCTGTAATGGTAGCATTTTTTTCTGCAATCGCAATGCGCAGTCTGGTAATTCCCTCCTTGCTCAAACCACTGCGGAAGGACCAAAGTGGAATGGAATGTGATAGGGTTGTCCCTATAAATTTAGAGGGATTAATAACAACTTCATAATAAGTGTCAAATTGTCCATCACGATTGTAATCACACCAGGCAGCAATTTTAAAGGTATCGGTAAAACCTGAATTTTTCACTGATAAGGAATAATCCGAATAACAATACATTTTCAATGGATCTGAAGCCTCGAACAATTGATAACTCTTACTCGTATCTCTTTGGTATTCCATAGAATCCCCGGTTACCGAGCTTTTTAGCTGAAACATAATATCCGAATAAGCTGGAGTAAAATTATTGACCATGGGTATTATATATTTTTTAGCGCATACATAATCGGTTTTTACAATTTCAGTTAAGGTATTGTAGTAGCCGCCATTGTTATTCCAGGCTCTTAATTTTATGGTGTAACATGTGTCTTTTAGAAAAGATATAGCAATGTTTTTGGATGTACTTGAGCTTCCCTGCAGGTAATAAAAGTAAGTTGGATATATTTCCCACTCATAATTACTTGCCTCGCAACTTTTACTGGTTATTTGCACTTTCTGGTATACTTCGGGTTGCACATCATCTGCGGAAAAAGACAGAGAAACAGGATCGATTGTATTTATTATCCGAAATGTTTTACAAAATGTATCGGAACCTGAGCAGGAATGTGCTGCAAGACAAACGGTTTGTTGCCCGGTATCAGTGAAGGTATACGCAAAATCTCGGTTAAATCCCATATACGGGGAATTGGGAAACATGTATTCCCAATTTATTTGTTTTGCTTTTGTTTTTACGGAACCATAAAATTGAATTTGATTTCCTACATAAAATGTATCACATTCGGTGGTATAGGAAGCCCCCGGTTTTTTTAAGGTATCGATGGTAATTTTCCAGTTAATTTGAAATCCGCTGTCGGAATAATTAGAACCGCTGTAAAATGTTACATAGAAAAATCCGGATTTTGCAGTTAGCACTTTATTTCGCCAGGTATTCTGATTGGAATAATTAAGTCCATCCACCGGAGTAAGTAATTTTGAAGCTTCATCCGGACCATCATATATTTTTATGGAGCCGGTATTAGGGTGAAATTTCAATTGAACCAGATATATTTTTGCCTCTACAGCGTTACAAGGTCGTACACTGAAATAATCTGTTGTTTTAGAGGCTTTATAATCTCCAGTATCGGTTCCATTGTCAAACAAAGATCCGCTATCTGCGCTGGTTTGATAGTCTTTCCCTAAAATATATTTGGTAGGATAAATGCAATGTAAATATTTAACCACGCAGCTCTTTGCGGAGGTTCCATTTCCATTTTCAGATTGCAGGCACACTTTCCATTCGCCCAATTCATTTAATTGAATAGTAGGGTTCTGTGCTCCAAAAGTGTATTTTACAGCTTTGGGGGAATAAATTTCCCAGTGAAAAATATATGCGCCATCCGTAGATTGATCATATAATGTAGCGTATTGATTGAGTTCTACGGTTTTTAAATCCGCTATAAATTTTGCATCCGGTGTTTTTGACGGGCTGTAAATCACAATGCTTTTGGTGACAGAATCTTTCGCTCCGCAGAGTTCCACAATCAGTTTAACTGCGTAAGTCCCGGCACTGTTCCACTTTGCAATTCCCTGCATCCCGGTACTTGTAAAACTGGTACTTACTCCCACAAAATTCCATTTCTGGCTGCAATTGGAGTTGGTTATGGAAGAATTTAGGAATACGACTCTTTTTACCCATAAACTGTCTTCAGATTGCGTAAAATTTACCGGATTTATTTTGGCATCTTGCAAATCCGTTTCCAGGTCAATAATATTTCCTGCAGCATTCAAGCTCCCGCAAGCATTGTACTTAGTGAGGGTATATAGGGATGAAACAGTGCGAAAGCGCAATATGGATTTACCTGTATCAGAAAAACAAGGCAAATGAAATGTGGCTTTTGCTATGGTTGCGGAATGCACGTATCGGAATGGTCCAAATTCCGGATTTGAGATGGTTTCTGTGGATTCAAATGAATCATTTCGGTTTAAATCCAGCCAAATTCCCAATCGGGTAAACCACCCAACAAAGGAATCGCTTCCTGTTACCTCTATATGAATGGCTTCTCCGGAATGTAAAATTAAAGGCTTGCCTGAATTTATTACTCCTGCATATCCAACACTATCGCAATTAAAATTGTTGAAATAACCGAGCGTATCCCCCTTCTCACTTTTTAGAAGCACCGACAATAAATCACCTTTAACAATCTGATTAGAACCCCTTGTATTCCTGGGATTGCATATTTGCGAATAAGAAAAAAATGGAAATAAAATAAATAATGTAGTAATAAACCATTTCATATTATATATACGCAAAAACCCCTGAAGGTTGCTTAAATACAGGGCAACCTTACAATTGTATGACTAAAATCAGGCGTTTATAACCTGATTATGTCTTTGGGCGTAAACCAAAATAGAATATATGCAGAAAAACGCCCATCAGCAATGTCATACCCCAGGTGCGCGGATGGTCAAATGGATTCATGAACCTTTCTGTAATATCTTGAATTAACACATTGGGATGGTGTATCAGATCCCAACTGTTATACCTGTGATACCTTCCTAAATAAACCCCAAACGCTGAGGCAAATAAACTCAATGAAATAAATAAATGTTGCAGGAAGGGATTTGTTTTTTGGAGTATAATGTCCGCCATTTGTTTTACCGATACCAGACCGAAATACATACCACAAACTGCAAATGAGAAAATCATCAAAATATCAAACCAAACAAAGCGATGCTGCGAATCGGAAACATGCAGTAAATCCGTTGTTATGTAAGGGGCATTTGGCAGAAAAAGCAGCCATAAAACGGAAAGGGAAATAAATTTAAAATGGTTATTAACCCAACTATCATGTTTCAAAATATAATGAGAAATAATAAGTGAAATACTTCCCAGAAATAGGTTGTACCACAAAAAGAAATAGGCAGAAACCCCGGTAAAAATAAACCGCATTAGTATAAGTGTACTGCCAAAAATAAAGAGCATGATAATGGTTCGATTTGAAGAATCCTTAAAATTCATACTGAAAATTAACACTGGTTTAATTCCGGAACTTGCCTGAATCGACAAAATTCCTAAATTGCACGGCAGAATGAAAACCGATGTAGATATGCTCATTGAATCGGAGTCCTATGATTTACAGGTATTTATCCGTCGTTGCCGAATATTTGCATGGACAAATCTGATAGCCGGAGTTTTAACATTTCTGGGTACCACCATACAAATGGTAAATAAGGATATTTATGTTTTATCTGGTAAAGGTCTGCCATTTCAGATAGCTCTTTTACAACTGATACTCATGGCCTGGATGTCCGGACTGGTGTTTGCCGCTGCCAAAAAAGGTGATGCTTTTGTCTGGAAACCCACAAATGAATTTCTACAGCCTTTTTTCAGAAAACTTGTATTTGTTTTTTTACTTTTCACTGTAGAATTGATGGTGTTGGTTTATTTTATGCTGGAATTTATTTTGGATTTATGAAAGGTGAAATTCTGGATGATCTCGCTCAAAATATGGGTCTTAAAACCAGGCTGGGAAGGTCCATTCAGATTTTGATTATTTCTTTAATTGCCTCCGGAGTACTGGAATTGTTTTTTGGAATATTGAATTTTTATTTATTTTCTGTAGATTATAAAATTAGAAGTTATGCCATGCTCATGGTGATGATAATATTGGCAATTTGGCAGTTTCAATCTGCGGCACATTTAATCCGTTTTAGAAAATTAAAAACCAACCATTATATTGCTGAAGCCTGTACCAAAATAGGGGCCTCTTTTTTACTGCAGGCCGTTGGAATTGCGGCTACTACAGGCTTACAACTTTACGCGTATTTTAGATAATAAATAGCGTTTGCCAATTGGAATTTGCACTACCTGTTGACATTGTTTTGGTATCACAACAAAGGTGTTTGATGCATGAAAAAACTCCAATAAATGCTGTTTTATCGGCAACTTTGGGATAGTAAAAATGGATGTGCCAGCCGAAACCGGCACATCCTCGCATAGATAATTGACTACTTTCCAATATTGTAGTCAAACAGAACAATAAAAACCCCAAATCGCAATTGTTTCAATTCGGTATGGGTCAAATTTGGTTGTAGCCCGCGGTACCTGAATATATCGGATGTAGGGGTAATTCCGTTCGCACGGTTTCTCTTTGCATTCCAATATATTCAAGTACTGATGAAAACGCTAAAACAATGAAGATCATAAAGCCGAAAGAAGATTAAGTTTACCTGTGTTTCTCATCATGGGTTACATTTACATTACGCAATTTTTACAGGAAGTTGCACCTGAATAATAATGCTTGACATTTCTATGACTTATTTGAACATTTCATATATTCACCTGAAAGACGCATTTTTGCAATACAGATGAGCGTAAAACCACTGATATTGGTCAGCAATGATGATGGGATCACATCCCCGGGTATCAGCCAGTTGATTGAGTGTATGAAAGAACTGGGAGATGTGATTGTGGTTGCACCGGATAAACCGCAGAGCGCTATGGGCCACGCCATTACAATCAATGAACCTATTCGCATCACCAAAGTGGATATTCACCATGGCGTGCAGGCCTGGCAATGTACGGGGACTCCTGTAGATTGTGTGAAGCTGGCAATAGATCGGTTACTTCCCCGTAAGCCGGATCTGATGGTTTCGGGTATCAATCACGGAAGTAATTCTTCTATTAATGTAATATATAGTGGTACGATGAGTGCTGCCGTAGAGGCTGCAATTGACGGAATGAAGGCCATTGGTTTTTCTCTGGGAGATTTTAGCTGGGATGCAGATTTTGGTCCGGTAATGCCCTATGTGAAAAGTATTGCAGAAAAAACACTTCGTAATGAATTGCCTTACGGGTCGTTATTGAATGTAAATATTCCGAAAGGGGAAATAAAAGGTGTGAAAATTTGCAGACAGGCTGTAGCGAGATGGAAAGAGGAATTTGAAGAACGCACGGATCCTTTCGGTAGAAAATATTACTGGATGACCGGAAAATTTGTAAATATGGACCATGGTGATGATACGGATGAATGGGCATTGGCCAACGGATATATTTCTGTGGTGCCAACCATGTTCGATTTAACCGACCACCAACGCATTGGTGTTATCAATAATTGGGGGTTGCATGATTAAATGGAGGTGGGCAAAAACCATTGCCGGTCTTATTTTGGGATTTATTTCTCCAATTTTAATGGGTGGTCTTATCGCCGAAATTCAATCCATTCATATGCAAACTTTCATTTGGAATGTGTTGCATCAAATTCCATTTTATAATTCTTTTTACCAATTCGGAATTGCCATCAATATTGGAATATTTTTTCTGATCATGAAAAATGACAACGCTATTTTTTTCGGCCGCGGCTGGTTGGTAGCAACGGTGCTGAGCGTGCTCTGGACCCTGATGATTGAACTCAACGGCTTATGAAATATTACCTCGTTGCGGGGGAAGCAAGTGGCGACCTCCACGGAAGCAATCTGATGAAGGAAATTCAAAAACTGGATTCACAGGCTGAATTTCGCTTTTGGGGTGGGGATCTCATGCAATCTGCCGGTGGTACACTGGTTTCACACTATAAAGAAAGAGCCTTTATGGGACTCACTGATGTGTTGAAGAACATCCGAAAAATATCTGGTTTTTTAAAAATGGCGAAAGCGGATATTCTGGAATCAAAACCCGATGTATTTATTTTAATTGACAACCCCGGATTTAATCTGAGGTTGGCAAAATTTGCAAAACAAAACAGATTTAAAGTGCATTATTATATTGCACCAAAAGCCTGGGCATGGAACAAAAAAAGGGTATATGATATCCAAAAATATGTAGAACATTTGTATTGTATTTTGCCTTTTGAAACGGATTTTTTTGGCCAATACAACATACCCTGCACCTATGTTGGAAATCCTGTTGTAGATGCGGTATCCGCTTTTGTTCCGAACCTGGAATGGAAGCAAAAACATGGGCTGGAAAAAAAGATAATTGCTGTGTTACCGGGTAGCAGAAAAAATGAAATTGAGCGAATACTTCCTGTATTTTTAAAAATACAAGGACATTTTAAGGAATACGATTTTGTAATTGCTGCAGCGCCAAATTACCATGCTGAATATTTTGAGAAATTCGATGGAATAAATACAGTAAAAATCGTTTATGGTGAAACCTATTCTGTTTTGGCGAATTCACATGCAGCTATTGTTGCCAGCGGAACTGCAACGCTGGAAACCGCATTGTTTCATGTACCACAAGTGGTTTGTTACAAGGTATCTGGTATTACCTATTTTTTTGGAAAATTGCTGGTGAAATTAAAATGGTTTGGACTGGTAAATTTGATTTTAAACCGCGGACTTTTAACCGAATTGTTGCAAAATAAATTCAATGAAAAAAGTCTCAGTTATGAGTTATCCAAAATTTTGGAAGGAAAAGAAAGACAGAGAATTTTGGAAGGATATGCAGAGTTGAAATCAAAGCTGGGCGGCCCCGGGGCATCGGCTAATGTGGCTTCCATGGTTTGCGAAGCCCGTTAATTCCTTATTGGATTATTCCTTAATGGATTCGAACATCCTTGAGAATATACTCAGTTGAATCTCCGGCCATAGGACTATTGGGGTAAACCACATATACCAGCCCAAGCCCTTTTTTATAATATCGTCTGTCTTTAATTGGGCCACCATCCGTCTCATTTACTTGTATCAATCCTGTATAACTGCAATTATCGGTTTTCAGGCTTGCATTGAGGTTTACTGCTTTTCTGCCATAAAAAAACGAGATCCAGGATTCATTTAAAGCTGGAGATTTTTTTATTTCCATAGTCTCGCTGTATCCCGGAATCACAAATTTGGTATGGTTGCCTGTATCTTTTCTATAAAAGCGCCAGGAACCAAACATCATTTGGTTTGAATCGGTGAGATAAAAATAATCTTTACCATAATATACACTGTCTTTTAGTACCAAAATTTTGGCAACTTTGGGTTGCACTACACCATTTTTCTTCACGGTATAGGTCCAGTAATTGCCAACACTTAAAGGAAATAAGTCAGCGCTGCCATTGCCTTCACAAAGTAGGTTGGTGTCTTTAGATGGTGGTGGATTTTTCTTGCAAGCAAATGCAAAAACCAACAATAAGGAAAACAAAAGTGTATTTTTCATAATATGTTATAAGCAATAATAGTAATTTATTTGGATTTATTCAACATCTCAGAATAAATGCCATGTTTGGATTTAGATAAAAAATAAATATCGGAAGGAATAAAGGCAATTTGGGTTTGCAGTCGCCAGCCTTACCGCAAAGAAATGAGTAAACGATACCGTTCGCGTACAAAAAAATGCATTTCATCAACAAGTAAAACAGCATTACTTTTTTACGACAAACGGTGCAAGGATGTGTTGAAACTTTGTATTTCGATGAGACAGAAAAAAATTCACATTGCGCTTTTTATTTTGGGGATGGCGGGTGCATCAGAAGCACAAACACTGGAAAAGAACGACATAAAACCCCAATTCCACGCAAAATATGCGGGATTGCGTATAGAAAATCCACTGTTAACTGATCCGGGCGACAGCGGTAAAAATGTGGTTTGGGATTTTACAAACTGGCAAACCAATACCGGAAAGGGATATTTATATACCTTACTGACACCAGATGAATGTCCGATAAAAACTACCGGCACAGCCTGGGTGCTACAGACATATCCAATGGATGACAGCCTTTCCATTACCTACGATTTTTATGCAGAAACTGCAGATAGCTATTATCGAATAAAAGAATACACGGATCTGTGGACTATTAATTACCCGACACCTGAGAAGGTATATTTATTTCCGTTGCAATATGGTAAAACAAATGCGAGCTCATCTTCCTATCGTTTTAATATGGATAACCAAACATGGGATTATAGCGCAAAATCCTCTTTGGTAATAGATGGTATGGGTTTGCTCAAAACCCAATATGGAAATTTTGACAATATTTTGCGTATAAAATATAGTTCCGAAGATTGGGCCACTGGCGGAACGGACACCGGTCACTCGGTAAAATATATCTGGTACAAAGCGGGCACTGCGCATCCGCTGGCAGAGTATAGTATTTACACGGATCCCAAAGGAACCGTAATTCGCTTTGGAGTTATATATGTGGAAATGAATACTTTGTTTGCAAAACATGATGAAAACCCCCAAATAAAATTTTATCCGAATCCCGCATCCACGAAATTGCATTTTGAATGTGAAAATTTAATTTCAAAATATTGCATCAAAGATATTCGTGGCAAAATAATTCAAGCGGAAATACAACTCTCTGACAGATCGTTGAATCTCGATGTATCACAGCTGGAGTCTGGAATGTACCTATTGGAATATGCAACAACCGGAAAAGAGAAAGCGGTTCCGTTTGTGGTAGCAAGGTAGATGGGGACGGGTATCATAATTTTCGAAATTCAGGGTAGGCTTCCCATGCACTAAATAGACTTCTTTGTAAGGCTAAAATAGAACTTTATTCCCCGCGTATCTAAAGCCCCAGAACTTAAGTTCTGGGTATCTAAAAATTGAGTTTATTCTGTATCTTCAGAGAAATCTGGGTTTAAACTCGAATTTAATTCTTCAAATTCTTCGTCGAAATTTTGTATCCTATGGTGTTCTTTTTGGACTTTGATATAGTTGTAAACATGAATTGCATTTCTTTGGCTAACGGAGAAAGCGGCATAACCTTCTTGCCATTGAAATTTCTCTTCCATCAATGGATGTTGGTTCAAATAAAAGGCACTGCTTCCCTTAACTTGTCTCATCACTGCACCAACAGACTGATTTCTATCCAATCTAAAAAGGCAATGAACATGATCAGGAATGCCATTAATGATAATTGCCGGACATTTTAATTTCTTGAATTCTTCATAAAGAAATGCATGCAAATCTTTCTCGATTAATGGTTCAATCAGGTTTTTGCGGAATTTAGTACCCCAAACAACATGAATAATAACACAACTTAATGAATGCGACATAATGCCCCTCTACTAAAAACCCAGAACTTCAGTTCTGGGCTTATTGTGGAGAATACCGGAGTCGAACCGGTGACCTCTTGCATGCCATGCCAGAGTTTAACATTTTGATATTCTTAGTTTTATATCTCATTTGATTGATATAGTATAGTTTATAGATAATAAATTTCGATTTGATTCTAGATAATTTGGTTTTTTTAGTTCAAATGTTTGAACTATGTTTGAACCGTTATTTACAATGTCATCATCGCTTAAAGTCATACTATTCAAGGGCAAGGTACTAAGCAATGGGGAGCATCCCATCTTAATACGTGTCATAAAAGATCGAAAATCTTCCTATTTATCTATAGGAGCCTCTAGCACATTCAAAAATTGGGACAAGGGTGCCGGACTTCCTAAAAAAAGTCACCCAAATTTCAAAGAACTTGTTCTTCTCATTGATACAAAAAGAGCTGAGGCCAGTTCACTACTGTTTGGAGTCAAAACCGAAGGTATCGACATCTCGGCCCATGAAATTAAGGACAAAATCAAAGCAGCGCCGATAATGGCAAGCATGACCGTTGGTAAATTCTTCAATGAATTTATTGAAAGAATGGAAAACGCAAACCGTATCGGTTATGCCGATGCTTTTCGATTTACCAAAAACAGCCTTATGAATTACAAAGATGGGGCAGATTTTAGTTTTGGGGAAGTGACTACCAGCTTCTTAGTAAAGTACGAGGAATATCTGGATGGCAGATACCTTGCCCCAAACACTATATTTCTTTATTTGCGGACATTCAAAACGCTGATCAACTATGCCCGCAAGGATGGCATTGTAAAAAAAGAGTATAATCCATTCGAGGGAATCAGCTTTGCAAAATATCGGAGGGTCAAAACCCGAAAACGTGCTCTACCGAAAGAAACCATGTTGAAAATAATGAATCTTGATTTAACCCCGGAAAGTCACCTTTATAATTACTGGAATTTCTTTCGCTTTAGCTATTTGTGCTGGGGTATGAATTTTATTGATACGGCCTACTTAAAATGGGAGGATATTCATGGCGATACGCTTGTTTATACACGTCAAAAAACCGGTGATGAATTTAATATTTTGCTCACACCGCAAGCGCATGAGATTTTAGAATATTATCGCACCGCCAAGCTATATCCCAAGGCCTCATATGTGTTTCCTATTTTTAACGAGACACACGTTACGGCAAAAAGTAAAAGCAATCGTGTTAAGAAAGTGCGAAAACAATACAACGATGCGTTGAAAGAGATCGGTGAAATGATTGGTATCACAACAAAATTGACCTCCTATGTGGCTCGCCACTCTTTTGCAAATGTGTTGCGCCAAAGTGGTGTTTCGACGACAATAATAAAAGATGCAATGGGCCATGAAAGTGAAGCCATGACTGAAGTTTACACATCGCAATTGGACGCAAGCATTTTAGGAAATACAATAAATAATTCACTACTATAAAAATTCAAAATATATTAATGACAGAGACAGAGGTTTTCGCGAAATTTACAGACGAAAGATTTAAAGCACTTTATGATCGTGTTAAGCGCATGCAACGTGTATTTTTTGAAGCAACAACTAAAAAATCAAGAAATAAGGATGCTGGATTTGAGGCATCCACTTTGTTTTACGCAGCGTTCATGGGTATTCATCAAGATGAACTGTTGAATGAGGCTGTTGAGGAATTTGATCGCATTTATCCATTATGGTTTCCAATGCCTGAGATTATGAAAGGCCTGGAACATATTAGGACTAAAATGCTTGAAGAATATTGGAAGCGAGAGAATCGTGATTTTGGAGCTTGGAAGACAAAAACTACCAAACGGCTAAAAATACTTGGTTTTATCCCCACAAGGGTGCCTATTGAGGCAAAGGTATTTGACGAACACGGTGAGTGTGTGCAAATTAAGAAATATGACTACAATTTTTCCTGGGACAAAGTAAAAGCGATCTACAAAGCAAAAACACCAGAGGAGAAGTTTGCCGCATCTAATGAAATTATGAGTATCTCGGTACACTCAACAAAACCACTAAGATTTGAAAATGCAATTTCTGGTGAACCTACACATAAACGCTTCTTTCATGCACTAGTTAAATATGTGGCTTTAAGGGATTTTGGAAATGAACTAAGAAATTCGAGCGCTACTGATTTTGAAGTTGGTAAGGAAATCCATCAAATGGCAAAAACTGTGGAATTTGCCCAAGACGAGGGGCGTTTGGTAACAAAAAATCCAGCTGAGAATACTAACAATTCAGAAATCCAGTTTGGCGACCATACCAGGGCGCAACAAACCGCTGGCTTTTATTACTTGCTAAAGGCTGCCGGAATTAAGGCAGGTTTGGATAACAGATCAGAATTTGCCAGGTTCCTGGCCCTGCTGTCTGCATACAAGGTTGAAGAGGGGAAAAGCATAGCAACATCACCAGTGTATTCAGTCCTTCGAGAAAATATGTCGGGCGATAAGTGGTTTTCCAAGACCGATAGGGAGCTCGTGAAGAATCGGTTCATTGAATTGAACAAGAAAGACTCGGTAGGCCTTTTAAATCAGGCAATTGAGCTAATCGAAAAGGATTTGGAAACCAAATAAAACCAAAATTTGGGGGCCCTAAACATTAGCTTTTGGGGCCCCCAAGGCCTAAAAATCACTAAAAGATTTGCGAAGAACATTAATCGCAAATCGCATGAATGATTTAATCGTAATCAGTAAAGATGAGCTCGGCAAGATGATCCGGGCGTCTCTTAAAGAAGTGTTGTCCGAAGAAAAGGGGACACAACACAGACCCAATGACGAGTTCCTCGACCTTCAAGAAGCCGCCGAGTTCCTAAAACTCAAAGTCACCACCATCTATGGCTACACTTCCCAAAGCCAAATCCCTTTCATCAAACGGGGGAAGAAACTCTACTTTGAAAAGAGCAAGCTGGAAGCTTGGTTGAAAGAGGGAAAGCAAGAGTCCATTGCCGAGATCAGAAAACGTTTGGGAGGGCGGTAAGATGTTAAGCTATGATGATGCAAACCTGTTGCTGTCTGAAACCATTGACCAACTCCAGGAGGAACTGCGGAACTATGCCGCAAAACCCGATGCTAAGCCCGGCTTCGTTGAGAAGCAAAACAAGTTAATCGCCAACCTCACCGCTGCATATAACGGAATTCAAATTCCTGACGCTGATGTGTGGCAGGTATTAGGAAAAAAGATGAGTGAGATGCGGCGAATTGATCCATATCTGCAAGGTTTTACTGTGTTTATCACAGAAAAACCGACCGGATACATGGCTAGAATAGATCTAAACCTGTGCGCTTTATGAACGGCATGAAAGTATTTACTCCAGTGGGTTTGCCCAACAAACCAAGCGCGATGAACAGAGTTGCTGAAATGCCAGTAGCATCAAACAACCCTTCACCGACGATAGAAAACCTATTCACACTTAAACCGGCAAACGAGTGGATGGATCTGGCTAAGAACCAGCCAATGCCCAACATGTTGTTTGGCCCTTTATGGCACGAAGGCGAGCTGTGTATCCTTACCGCCGATACGAATATCGGTAAGTCAATCCTGGGGGTGCAAATCGCTGACTGTATTACAAAAGATGTTGGGAGCTACTATCTTCCTTTCAGGGCACAGCCGCAAGCAGTTATTTACGGGGACTTTGAACTAAGCTATAAGCAATTTGAAAATCGCTACTCTGTTGAATATCAGAACCATTATAAATTTTCAGACCGTTTCTACCGATTAGAGATAAATCCCAACTTCTCTCAGCTCTCAGATTTCAACGAGCAATTGATGGTGAATTTAGAATTGCTTATAGAGCAAACCGGCGCCAGAATAGTTATCATAGATAATTTGACGTTTCTGCGCACGCAGTCAATGGACAC
>Ga0207952_1000678_pt1 | contig 21907 bp, 15 predicted proteins | sample SubbioR12Aug_8Ca_FD_184831 | JGI IMG/M metagenome (GOLD analysis project Ga0207952, IMG submission 184831) | Serpentinite rock and fluid subsurface biosphere microbial communities from McLaughlin Reserve, California, USA - CR12Aug_8Ca (SPAdes) | ecosystem: Environmental > Terrestrial > Deep...
TCGTTTTCGGAATTAAGGGAGCTAATACACTCCATTGCTCTTCGGTTAGTTCTTCTCTTCGTGTCATGCTCCAAAGTTAACATAATCCGAAAAAAGTTAACAGACCCTATTTATGAAATGAGTTCTAACAGAATTTTGAAACATTTCTAATTCCCAGGAACTATATTGAAATGAAATAAGTTGGTATTGCGGTACATTGCAACACCAACTTACTTCAACTAACTAAATTTATACACCGCCGCCAGCGCCATTCGCAGCCGCAATGTCTTTCTTTTCTTCATCCGTCAAACCAGGTTGAGTGCCCTTTTGTCCTGTAATAGTAACTATTTGTGGTTCGCCTGCGCCACCAGACACTTCATTTACTTCTTCATTTGTAATCAAACGCATTTTGTGATATTCCTATACATGGTTAAGTGAACCATACCTCATGGCATGGCTTTACTGCTCCGTTCTCGGTCTTGACCACCTTGAACGGTATTTCGGGCTGAGTCTGTCGGGTTTTCCTGACAGGCTCAGCATCGAATTCTGAAATTCTTTGCTACTTGTTCCTAGGCTCGCTGCTTCATTGCCAGCACTGGCTCCAGCACCCATTCCCAAATCCTGCGCTTGTCCTGTATCACATCCGCCTCCAGCGTCATGCCTGGCTTGAGCATTTGCGCTTGGCCGTAGGCATTGATGCTTTGCTCGTGCAGTCTGACCTTGATGCGGTACAGCGCTTCGTTGGTGTTGAAGCCATTGATGGCTTGCTGGGCATTGCTCAAGATCGTCGTTGCCATATTCTGTGGCAATTCAGATGGTGCAAACGGAGTACGGCTGACATCAATAACAGTAGCTGTGTGCAGACCAAATTTTTGGTAAGGGAAGGCTGCATAACGTATCAATACTTCCTGTCCTGGCTGGATGAAGCCTGCTGTGCGGCTGGGTACATACAGATGAGCCTCCAGCAATCCCGCTTCTGTTTTGCTGGCATTGCCAGCATTAGCGGTCTTGATATCAACAGGTATCAGGCTGGCCAGCACTTGCCCGGCATTGATGGCTTGGCCTGTCTGGCTGGTCAGGGCGCTTACCGTACCTGCTTGCATTGCGACGATTTGCACAGCCTGACGGTTGGCATTTTCTGCTGCTTCTTGCTTGAGGCTGGCCTTGGCTCTTTCTATCTGTGTCAGGTCAGTTGCCAGGCTATTCGCTAAACTATCAAGTTCTGATTGCAGGGCAATCTGGTTGGCTTGCAGCTGGGTCTTGCTGCGTTGCAGGGTACTCAGGCGGGTGCTGATGTCGAGCAGATCTTCCTGCTTTTGCTGTGTCTGGGCAGCAGAGACATAGCCATTGCCTTGCAGGGTTTCATACTTGGCGACGCTTTGCTGTGCCAGTTGCTGGCGGCGCTGGGCCAGCAGCAGTTCTTGTTCAAGCTGGGTATGTTCCTGGGCCAGGTTAGCCAGTCTTTGCTGCAAGGCCTGTTTTTTTTCCTGGTACTGGCTTTGGCGCAATCTTTGTTCTGCTGCCATGCTGTCCGCACGGCTGGCAAGTTGCTGGGCCACCAGGGCCGTGATTTCACCCTGGCTGTTCTGACGCTCTGTGCTCAGGGTAAACAGGATTTGCCCGGCTTTGACTTGCTCGCCTTCTGTGACGTAGCTGGTCAGCAAGATACCGGCATTTGGCGCAGCTACACTGATTTGGCCGCCGACAGGCACGGTGATACCAGTGACGCGGGCTTTTTTGGTGATGCTGCCAAAAGTGATGTAAGCGATCAACACAGCAGCGATGACCAGGGCAACAATGGCAATCAAAGAAGCTGAGAGCGGTTGCGCCAGACGGATGGAACCCATCCATTGACTGCCTAATGCTGCCGTAACTTCAGGGCGAAACAAGGGGCTGGCGTTACTCATTGATAGCCCTACTTGTTACAAATTGTTGCGATTCAACTGGCATCTTCGTTTATCTACGGCAATAGTTCAAAAACACAGCTTTCCTGTGTACTTGTCTAAAGCATAAATGAAACTTCTCAACAAATGTCAAAAAAAGTTAAAAATATATTTCCAATAACTTTTAACACTATTTGACATTCATTTGCTAGAATCGCGCGCGCAGGATTTTTTCGGCTGCAGTGCATGCAGCTTTGCGCAGGCTCGCCAAAAAGCTGGACCTGTTTACGGCAATCTGTTTTATGGCGATCTGCAGACAAGCAGTATCATCCAGTCAGCAAAGCCTTCAGGGCTGTCTTGCCCTTGCCACTTATCCGCATGATTTGCAATGCTGCCAAGGTATGCTCTGGCAGACTTTGTCTCAGTTCAAGGCGTAATTCGTTCAAGAGCTCCAGCAGCATGGCCATGTCTTTCGGCGGTGCTGTCGGGTTTTGCGTGACGATGGTGCAGAGTAGCTGGAACACCAGTTGCGGTGCCAGCGCGTGGGCGCGTGCTGCCTTGCCCAGGCTCTTGGCATAGCGGCTGGCCTTGACTTGCGGCGTTGCCAGCAAGCCGCAAGTGACATTGGCCAATGCAGCGGCATCGAGCCGTCCTTCTAGCCAGCTGGCGACCAGGGCATCAATGGCGATGGCAGTCTGGCCTGGTTCTTTGCCTGCCAGGGCAAAGGCCAGCAAGGTGATGGCGCAACCGTTCATGGGGACGGTGGGGTCCAGCAGGAGGTTCAGATAGGTTTTGTTCTGCCATGCTACTTCCCACCAATCCAGATTATTGGCAATGGCTTGCGTACCTTCGGCGAATACGGCTTCCAGGCAGGAAGGCAGCATACTCGCTGACCATAATATCTGGCTCTCATTGCCGCCGCTGAAGTCTTGCCCCCTCCAGATTTTGCCATCGCTTTTTTCATCACGAGGGTGACGCAGTATGCTCAGGTAAACGGGGTCTATTGGTCTGGGCGCTGGTGTCACCGACAAATAGGTGTCATAGAAAGTCGTGTACTCGCTTTCCCTGGCTTCAATGTCAAAGCGATAGCGCGCAGCGTGAGCACCATCCGGCCCAAAATCGCCATACAACTGGATGAGGTTAGGGTCATCTTCATCTGGATAACGGGCGCGTGCCGCTGCAATATACAAGGCACTATCCTTACCTTTGGCAGCGATGCTGACTTGCGAGCCCAGTGCATAACGCAAGGCATGATGGTAGGGCGTATCTGGCAGGCTGGCTGCCTGCTGGCGCAAAGCGGGATCGTTACTGGGGGCGAGGCGCAAGAGGCTGAGCACCTGTTCTTGCACGGGCTGTTGCAGGCCAGATGCGTGTTGATCACGGGCGCGCGCTATCAGGATGGCCGGGTCAATGTAGCCGCGCTGATGGGTGGCTGCGGCCAGCGGGGAAACAGATTTGCCCTGCATCAGGATATCCATCAGATCATCCGTGCGCTGGCAAATGACGCTGTGTACATCGAAATGACCTTTGGCAAATTGGCGCTCGGCAGGCAGTCTCTCTTGTTCAAACATAAAAGCCAGAAGCCGCGCCAGTTCACGTGGCAAAGGCTTGTCCAAATGATGCCAGTTGTCGGCAACGGGCTTCATTTTCCTGGCACGCTTGAGTACAGGGCCAAACTGTTTTTTTGCCTCTGCAGAAAATGGGGCAAGTCTTAGCAGGGCTTCAAAGACGGTTTCGAAACAGTCTGTGTCAGTATGGTTTTCAAAGGCATGGGCGCAGGCTTGAATGAGGTCATCAATCGTATTGATAACAGGTTGCGCACGCTGGCTGGAGATGGGCGATGGCAGTGCTTGCAGGCTGGGTAGTTGTTGTATTGTGTCTGTTACTGCGCGAGCGGAGCCGTCTGTTGCATCGGTGATCAGCAAGGCTGACAAGGCTACACGGTTACTGGTGGCAACATGGGGTAGCAATTGCCTGGCCTGCTCTTGCGTAGCTGCGTCCATGCCCCACTTGTCCAGGCGTGTGATGATCTTCTTTTGCATATCGGCGGCTTCATGCAGTAAGCCAAACACGGCGACAGACGCAGCCTCTTGTGCAAGACTGGCATCTTGCTTGATCATTTGGTCAAGCAATTTCAGTGCAGCATCCACTTGCGCCTTGACGGCAGATGAGAGCAGCGGTTGCAAGGCAGCCAGCAAGGCGCTGTTACTGATGGCATTTGCCTCCTGCAACCTGCCCAGCACCTTTAGCGCCATGCTGACGGTAGGAGGGATGCGACTGTGGCATAGACCCAGATAGCGTTCACTGAATGCGCTCATTTCTTCTACCGTGGGTGCAAGCGCATCATGGAAGCGTGAGAACCAGCCAGAGCGAAATTGTATCCAGTCTTTTTCCAGCGCACCCAGGGTTTTATCCAGCAAGAGTTCGCGACTGTAGACGCCTTGCTGGCATAAATTCAAGAATAACTGTTGCCAGGTGTGGGCAGGGTCGTGGTTATATTTATCGCGCCCGGCGAAGCTGATATCGGTCGTGCCCTCAATGTCGAACAACTGCAGTAATGGACCCTGCAATAAGTCCGGATCATGTTTGATCCAGTAAGCCACATCTGGCACACGGTCTGAGTGCACTTCCTGGCTCAGCAAACCCAGGAGGTAATTGTCATGTGTGGGGCGTTCGATCAGGTTATTGATCAAGAGGCTTTGCACGATGCGAAAAGCCATTGGGCCTTGCGATATCATGGTGAGAGCCAGGTTTTCTGTCGATGGCGGTTGGTATTCTTTCCAGAGTTCGATAAGCTCGGCTGGCTGATAAAGATAATGCCAGCAATGTTCTGCAACATCAGTGGCGGTGCCGCACAAGAAAATGGCGGCACGCAGACAATGCCATTGTTCATCCGTGACCTTGCTGCGCCAGGCTGACTTGCTCATGTCCAAGGTATAGCGCGATTTTTCCATGACTTTATTCAAGCGCATGACACTGGCCCGGTGCTGCGACCACTGTGTCTTGCCCTGTGCTTGCAGATAAGCCATCATGCCCTGGTAGTTGCCTGCGACGACGAATTCTTCCAGCGGGTTGTTTGCCACGAATGCGGCTTCGGTTTTTTGTTCTGCCATGGGTATCCTAAGTTTCAGTCATCGCTTCGACGGCCAGCACATGCTTGCAAGGCCCACGCAAACCCTGGTGCCTGGCATACCACGGGCAAGTGCAGCGCAATTCACCATCCACTTCGCGTACACGGTGCTGTATATCTGCACTCTGCACACTAGCTTCAAGCGGCTGTTTTTTTAAGATGCTGACGGCATGATCTTTGATCAGTTCACGGGCGGCAAGCAGGCGTGGGTGCAAATCTTCTGCCATGCTCAGGTCCAGCGGCAGCACGCGATGGAAGTAGCTGCCTTCAGTCACATCAAAACCCAGCAGGCCAGAGACGCCAAGTATGCGCAGGCTGTCTTCTATGCTGGCTAGTGGTAAATCCAGTTGCTCTGCCAGTGCTGGGGCTTGCAATGAGGATTGCCATTGCAAAAGCGCGCGCAGACGGGGCATGGCGTCGGCATCCTGCATATTCATCAGGGCGCGCAGGGCCTGGCCCTCCCCAGAAAAACCGCGCCACACTTCGGCGCTCAGGGCCAGCGTCAGACGGGCACCGGCAAACTGCAAGACCCAGGCGCTGGCTTGCTGCGCTTCGTCAGCAAAAATAGCCATGGACTTCACACGCGGCAGCAAGGCTTCAAGCACGCGCAGGCGGCTACTGTCTACCAGGCGTATGCTATCCGGCTCTGGCCTGGTCGTGGTGCGCAGGCCAAAGGGGCCATGTGATATCCACAGCGGTGTCTTGCTGGTCGAGGCCCTGGGCAGTGAGCGCAAGAAGCGCAGGGCTTCAGCGCCGCTGACTTCGACTATCTTGCGCATGCCAGCCTGGTAAGACTGCACTTCCAGCATGCCACGTATCCAGCGCAATGGCAGTTCGACTTTTTTCTCGACGACGCTATTGCCACCGGCATGCAGGGTAAACGCCTCCTGCCCGACTGAAAACGCAAGGCCAGCCGCATCACGCACACGCGCTAGCGCTGCCCGCATGGGTGCATTGAAATCAACATTAGTCGTGCCCTTGCCGACGATATCGCCCTCATAGCTGTCAGGCAGCATGTCGACGCGTACATAGGCACTACAACAGGAAGAGAAACCTTCAAAACGCAAAATGCCGCCGCCAGATGTAACGACTGGGTCAGCCAGCATGAGGTTTTTTGCCAGGGTATTGGCGGGTGTGAAAAAGCGCGAGCCGACGATGATGTGTACAGCAGTCAGCAATTCAGCCGACAGGCGTGGCTGCTTGAGCAGGCCGTCAAAAAAATGCGGGTGGGCGACAACTGCTTTGTCGTCTGTGCCTGAAGTGGCCAGTTGCAGCCTGGGTTTGACATCTTCTATCAGGGCTGATGCTTGCAGGTAGTGGTAGGCGTGTGCTTGAGTAGTCATGAAGAAAGGATAAAGCTTTGGGTGCTTGCTGTCATCAGATTTCCAAAGCGACCGCTGTTGCTCGCCTACTCAGGTGCTGGGCGAACTATTTTGGCATAGGTCTTGACCATGGATCTGGTCTTGGTTTTGGTGGCGGGCTAGCAGGGCCAGATGGTGGGACATCACCTACCTGAATGTTGAACTCTCCGGTGTCGCTCATGCTTCCCAAGTCAACGAGCAAGCTGGTTACGGCATGGTGTATTGCATTCGCATCAAAATCAATAAGCAATACTCCACCGGATGGCGGCAATAAAATATCCATAATTGAAATTACTGTGAGTTGTGGGAGGCTGCATAATATTCAAGTAGTAGGCATGTAGTAAGCATACCAAAGTATGTGAGGCGACTAAACTAATCGCGCATTGATGTTGTTTGCAATTGAGGGGATGCGTGATCCGGGTGATTATTTGCGTGATTTTCTGTTGAGCGCAGCAAATAAACTATCCATAAATATGTGTGCCATGAGTTATAGGACGAGCCATGCTTGTAATCTGAAAAGCAAGTCATAAGCGTACTTAGGCGTGAGGCAGCGGTGATACTTGACAGTATCCTTATTGCTCTGTGAAACAGCAGTCCAGCAGTCACCGGCCAGGTCGAGGCGAGTGACTGCTGCCTGGTTTGCATGCTTTTGCTACTGCCAGTCTGTTGCTTTTGCTATCTATATCCCAGTCTGTAGCAACTCAAGTATGCTGGAAAAATCCTTGCCGCCTGCACCAGCCTTGCAATGGATGCCATACAGCTTGCGCACCGCCTTAGCTATTGGAAGTGCTGCGATCTCTCACAAGGCATTACTTTTGCTTCACGGTAAGCTACTGCGCATACTTAGGCATGACGAATCTTATTTGGGGCAGTTTGTGGGAGTAGGTGTCGGTTTTGGCGGATCACGAGGCGGAGCATCTCCTACCTGAATGTTGAAGATGCCAATATCTCCATCATTAGCCAAATTCAGATTATTTGGCGGCGGTGGTGCATCACTTATACTGATGTGAAAATCTACGACCAAAACCCCACTTGGCGGTGGCAAGAAATTATCCATAATATGTCTCTCATGAGTTGTAGGAATAATCATGGTAGCAATTTGAAAACCATTTGATAAGCATACTTAGGTGTGAGAGAACACTGCTCATGGTAAGTAATAATTACCCGCAGTTTTAGAGATAAGCTAGTTCCCTCACAAGCCGGAATCCCGGATGGTGAGGGTGGATGGGTGAAGGTTGATAATGTGTCCTGATGGCTTTACCTTTACTCCCTGGTCTTGAGCAATTCAAGTATGCTGGAAAAATCCTTGCCACCTGAGCCAGCCTTGCTATGGATACCATACAGATTGCGTACTGCTTCACCCAGCGGGATACTGGAATTTGTCCCCAATGCTGCTTCGGTTGCCAGGCCCAGGTCCTTGAGCATCAGGTCTACGCCAAAGCCGCCGGTGTAGCCGCGTGATGCGGGTGCATTTTCCATGACGCCGGGATAGGGGTTGTACAGTTCCAGCGCCCAGTTGCGGCCTGAGCTTTTGCTCATGATGTCAGACAAGACTTTGGGATCAAGTCCATTTGCTACGCCCAGCGCCAGCGCTTCTGCCGTGCCTGCCATGAGTATGCCGAGCAGCATGTTGTTGCAGATTTTGGCGGTTTGCCCTGCACCGTGTTCACCGGCGTGAAAGATGTTCTTGCCCATTGCGTTCAGCACAGGGCGAGCGCGTTCGAGGTCGTCTGTACTACCGCCGACGATGAAGGTCAGCGTGCCTGCTGCTGCGCCTGCCGTGCCGCCTGAGACCGGGGCATCCACCATCGCCAGCCCACGTGCGGCTGCGGCTTGTGCGACTTTCTTGGCTGATTGCGGGGCGATGGTGCTGCAGTCTATGACTAGCGCGCCATTGGCGATGTGGGCGAGTATGCCTTCGTCGCCGAGATAGAGACTTTCTACATGGCGACTGGCAGGCAGCATGCTGATGACGATGTCTGCGCCTTCTATGGCTTGTTTTGCGTTGCCTGCGGCCAGTGCACCTGCGTCTGCCAGTGTTTTGAGGGCAGTGGGGGAGAGGTCGAAGACGGTGAGTGGGTAGCCTGCCTTGAGCAGGTTAAGCGCCATGGGCGCGCCCATGTTGCCGAGGCCGATGAAGGCGATTTTGGGTTGGTTTGACATGTGGTTATCTCCTAGTTTTAGTTTCTTCTTTATATTGCTAGATGCGTAGCCCAACCTACAGGGTGCAGCTTCATTACATACTCACGCGGCTCTTTTTTGAAAATTTTCACCCGCACCCAAATCCCGCAACGGATGCAGCTCTGCGGCCCAAAGGCGAGCAAAATAACGCTCACCATCCTGCGGCTGCAACGCATCCAAACTACCTGGTAACCATCGCGGCTTCTGATCCTTGTCCACAATTAGCGCTCGTATGCCTTCGGCAAAATCATGACCTTGTGCGCAGGCGAGTGCTGCCACCAGTTCCATGCGGAAGATTTCTGCAAGTGATAAATGCTTGCCTCTTTCTTGCAAGGCATGTGCCAGCCAGGCAGAGGTCGGGCTGCCTTTTTGCAGGCTGGCGACGGCCTTTTGCAGCCACACGTCGTCGTTCAATACGCTTGCATCAAGCTGGCAGATATTGCTGATGATGGTGCTCAGGTCAGCAGCACTGCATAATTGATTGATGAGGTCAAAATGCTGGCGCAATGGCCCGGCGCTGCTGACCACATTGGCACTGCACTGTTGCTCATGCAGGATATGGCTCAGACGCAGGTGATTGTTTTCTGAGTGTTTGTTCCATTCGCAGGCTTGCAGGCGGGCCAGAAGTTCTGCCTTGCTTTCGTGTGGCAATTGCAGGTCGGCCAGCTTCACAAATACGGCGTCACTGGCGTTGATGTTCGCACCTGTCAATGCCAAAAACAAGCCCAGCTTGCCCGGCATGCGGTTCAGGAACCAGGTGCCACCTACGTCGGGGAACAGGCCAATCGCAATCTCGGGCATGGCGAGGCGGGATTTTTCTGTGACGACGCGGTGGCTGGCACCGGCCATCAAGCCTATGCCGCCGCCCATGACGATGCCGTGGCCCCAGCATAATATGGGTTTGCGGTAAGTGTGGATTTGATAATCGAGGCGGTATTCCTGCTCAAAAAAATCCAGGGCGTAGGCATTGCCCAGCAAGTCATCTTTTTTATCGGAAGCATGATGCTCGCGCATGCTGGCGTACAGGTTTTGCAAGTCACCACCTGCGCAAAATGCTTTTTCGCCCGCGGCTTGCAAGACCACCATGGCGATGCTGCTGTCTTCATCCCAGGCTTGCAATTGCTTGCCCAGCAATTGCACCATTTCCTTGGACAGGGCATTCAGGGTTTTTTCTGAATTGAGGGTGACCACGCCTAGCTGCATGCCATTGGCGGCAGGCAGGGTGTGGAACAGGACTGGGACGTCGCTCATGCATTCCTCCACACGGGTGGACGTTTTTCCAGAAAAGCAGTGACGCCTTCTTTTTGATCAGCGGTATCAAACAGGGCCAGGAAGGCTTCGCGTTCTTGTGGCAACACGGTGTTCATGGGTTGCTGGCGTGCGCCTTGTATGAGTTGTTTGCATGCCTTGACGCTGCTGGGGCTTTGCTTGCCTACCTGTTTGGCCAGCGCCAGGGCGTGTTCCAGTGCGCCGCCAGTGGCGACGACTTCTTCTACCAGGCCTATGCGCAAGGCAGTGGCAGCATCGACACGTTCACCGCACAAGATCAGGCGCTTGGCCCAGCCTTCGCCGACCAGCCAGGCAAGATTTTGCGTGCCGCCAGCGCAGGGCAGCAAGCCGACGGCAGCTTCTGGCAAGGCCATCTGCGCCTGGGTTTCGGCTATGCGCAAATCGCAAGCCAGCGCGCACTCCAGGCCACCGCCCATGGCGTAGCCATTGATGGCGGCGATGGAAACACCACGAAAGCGGCTCAGGGTTTCAAATGCTTCACCAAAGCGGCGTGCCATATCGAGTGCCACGGCTTTGTTACCATCGGCAAACAGCTTCAGATCTGCGCCTGCTGAAAAGAATTTCTGGCCTGAGCCTGTAATGACGAGGCTATAGATATCTGCATCGGCATTGAGGTCATTGACGAGTTGTGACAATGCCTGCAAACCCGCAGCCGTCCAGGTATTGGCGGGCGGGTTGGCCAGGGTCACCAGGGCAGTGTGGCCTATGATTTCGCATTGCAGATTGGTGTAATTACTGTACTTGCTCATAAAAATTCCTCGCTTGCGGGTTGGTTTAGCATGTGGCGGGCGACGATGACGCGCATGATTTCATTCGTGCCTTCGAGTATCTGGTGCACCCTGACATCACGCAGGAAACGCTCCAGCGGGTATTCGCGTATATAGCCGTAACCGCCGTGGATTTGCAGGGCTTCATTGCAGACGGCAAAGCCGGTGTCGGTCGCCAGGCGCTTGGCCATGGCGCAATACACCGAGGCATTGTCAGCCTTGCTGTCTAGCTTGCTGGCGGCGAGCCGCACCATCTGGCGGGCTGCGACAAGTTCAGTTTGCATGTCGGCCAGCTTGAATTGCAGTACCTGAAAATCAGACAGTTTTTTCTGGAACTGCATGCGCTCATTCATATACGCTTGCGCGCTATTGAGTGCCGATTGCGCCGCACCGATAGAGCAGGTGGCGATGTTGATGCGGCCACCATCCAGGCCACGCATGGCAATGCGGAAGCCTTCGCCTTCTTCTCCCAGCAAGTGGCTGCGCGGTATGCGCACCTGGTCAAAATTGACGGTGCGGGTGGGCTGGCTGTTCCAGCCCATCTTGTCTTCTTTCTTGCCATAACTGATGCCGGGCAAATCTGCTGGTACGGCAAAGGCAGAGATGCCGCCAGCGCCATCGCCACCCGTGCGCGCCATGACGACCAGCATATTGGTGGCACCTGCACCCGAGATAAAGGCCTTGCTGCCATCGAGGATATAGCTGTCGCCATCGAGGCGGGCACTGGTGCGCAGTGATGCTGCGTCAGAGCCTGAGCCAGCTTCAGTCAGGCAATAGGAAGCCAGTTTTTTACCTGCTGCCAGCCTCGGTACCCATTCCTGCTGTACTTCTGGCGTGCCCCAGTTGGCGATCATCCAGCTCGCCATATTGTGGATGGTGATATAAGCCGTGGTTGAAGGGCAGGCGCGTGCCAGCTCTTCAAAAATGATGGCTGCATCCAGCCGCGTCAGTCCCAGCCCGCCCAGCTCTTCTGGCACATACAGCCCGCAAAATCCCAACTCCCCGGCATGGGCGATAACGTCCAGCGGGAAGTGGGAAGTGGCATCCCAATGCGCGGCTTGCGCCGTCATTTCATGGGCGGCGAAGCTGCGGGCAGATTGCTGGTAGGCGCGCTGGTCTTCACTAAGATCGAAGTCCATGATGGCCTCCGATTACTTCAGCGAGATTGTGGTATTCACCTTGCCAGCACTGACGCTGTCATCAAACCAGCGTGCCGTGATGGTCTTGGTCTGGGTGTAGAACTGTATGACCTGCTTGCCATACGGCCCCAGGTCACCGAGCTTGGATGCACGCGAACCAGTAAAGGAAAACAGCGGCACAGGCACAGGAATAGGCACGTTGATGCCGATCTGGCCTACATCGATATCTTCTTCAAAGGTGCGGGCGGCAGCGCCAGACTGTGTGAACAGTGCCGTGCCATTGCCGTTAGGGTTTGCGTTGATGATGGCGATGGCGTCAGCCAGGGTATCTGCCTGCATGATGCACAATACCGGGCCAAAGATTTCTTCTTCATACACACGCATGCCGGGTTTGACGCCAGTGAAGACGGTCGGGCCGACGAAGTTGCCATGTTCATAGCCTGGCACTTGCGGTGCACGGCCATCCAGCACCAGGTTGGCACCTTCTGCAATACCTTGTGCGATCAGGCTTTCTACGCGTTCTTTGGCGGTGCAGGAAATGACCGGGCCTATGTCGGTATTGGCTTCTGCGCCAGCATTGATCTTGAGGCTGCGTGCGCGGTCCAGCAAGTCTGGCACCCATTGATTGGCTTCACCAACCAGTATCACTACGGACAATGCCATGCAACGCTGGCCAGCCGCACCAAAGGCAGCACCGGCGAGATTGTTCAGGGTTTGTTCTTTATTTGCATCTGGCAGGACGATGGCGTGGTTCTTGGCACCCATCATGCACTGTGCACGTTTGCCAGCCAGTGTCGCGCGGTTATACACATGTGTACCTACGCGGGTGGAACCGACGAAAGACACGGCCTTGATATCAGGGTGATCGCAAATCGCATTGACGATGTCTTCGCCACCATGCACCACATTCAGCACGCCAGGTGGTATGCCAGCCTGCATCGCCAGTTCAGCCAGACGCATGGTGACCATGGGGTCTTGTTCGGATGGTTTCAGGATGAAGGTATTGCCGCAGGCAATCGCCATAGGGAACATCCACAGCGGTATCATGGCCGGGAAGTTGAAAGGGGTAATGCCCGCGCATACGCCCAGCGGCTGGTTCAGGGTATAGGTATCGACACCGCTGGCAACGTTATTGGCGATCTCGCCCATCTGCAGGTTGCCGATATTGGCGGCATGCTCAACCACTTCCAGGCCGCGGAAGATATCGCCTTCAGCATCGGCCAGGGTCTTGCCCTGTTCGGCTGTCAGCAGTGCGGCCAGCTCGGCCATGTTTTCACGTATCAGTTGCTGGTATTTCAAAAAGATGCGGGCGCGTGTACCTATCGCTGTCTTGCGCCAGGTCTTGAAAGCGGCTTTGGCAGCATCGACTGCGGCCTGCATCTCTTCTGGCGTGGCGAAGGGAACATGGGCCAGCACCTGTTGCGTGGCAGGGTTGATCACATTGCGCCATTGCGTGGATTTGGATTCTATCAGTTCGCCGTTGATCAGCAGTTTGACGTTGGGAGCCTGGGTAAGAGTAGACATGATGCTTTCCTGAACCTTCCTGATTGCGCACGGACAGACGGCGGGTTTGACCCGCAACAACAGCCGCACTGATGCCTGAAAACAGGATCGCCACCGCATACAGAAACCTGCCGCAGCAACCATCCTGACCATGAGCATGCGCCGAGTGGACGCACACCCGCCACGCACCTTCCGTACGTGACCAGACCTTGGAAAAACAGAGAAAGAACAGTATTGAAGACAGGCACCCGCCCGCCATCAGGCGCGCCATGCCATATCCCAAACACCGCCTTCCGCAATGTTTTTCTCAGCGATCAACAGGCCGGTATCCGGGCTTGCAAGTCTTGTTACATCGCCTTCCCAGTCATGCATGACCAGTGGCGTGGATGATGTAACCGCACTTGCCTACCGTTGCGGAGGCAGCAGGGGCTTGAAACCTGCTTACGATCTTGAGCGCGAGCGCGATCGTAAACACGTTTTTAGGTCTTGATAACTACCGTCACTTTGTCAGTGACAGCGATCAGGACGACCACTTTCCCGTTTAACACAGCCCAAGAGATTGAGCCGTGCACCTGTTATTTTTAGAATAGCATAAGAATTGACGTTAACGTAAACGTTAATTGGTGAAAAAAATTCAAGATGAATTGCCGGTGCTTAAGGCTAGTAAGGGCAAGAGTGAAGGCCTTAAATAATCTTCTTGTTATTTGACATTTCATTTTAAAAGTGAAACACTATAAATGTGTATTGGAAAGGAGGCTCAATGAATGATGTTCCATATAAAGACTTTGGGGTGTTTTTGTCTAGCCTCAGGAATGCAAAAGGATGGCTCCAACAAGAATTTGCTGCTCGGACGGGCGTGACTCAGCAGACGGTTAGTCGTTGGGAGCGCGGTTTGTCACGACCAAGGCCAAAAGAAATCGCCCTAATTGCAACATTATTGAGCGCAGATTTGAAGGCAATGGAGGTCGCAGCCGGATATACATTGGCTGGAAAGCAACTTGTGGTGGCACCAACATTTGATGTTCAGTTGCCTCTTCAATTTCTTCAACCGGAAAGCTTTGAGAATTTCTGTCTTGATTTGCTCGCTCGCTATTATCGTCCTCTGGCTGGTGTTGCAAACCGTTTTGGCGGAACCGGAAGCAAGCAATACGGTATAGACATCGAAGTACGTGGACAGGTTTTTGTACACACTTTCCAGTGCAAGCGAGTAGATGAATTTGGCGAGAAAAAGGTCCATGCCGCTGTGGCTGAGCACAAGTGCAACTCGAATCTAAAAGTATTGCTTTTATCTAATATTGCAAGCCCCAAAGCTCGCATGGCCATATCGCAACACGCTGGGTGGCAAATGTGGGATCGAGTGGATATTTCGGCGAAATTCCGGGAACTATCGATGGTAGACCGCCGGGATTTGGTGGATATTTACTTCCGTGGTCAGCGGCAACCTATTCTCGGTGAACCTGAATCGGGTCCCTTCCAAGCGCCCGATGACTTCTTTAAGGGTTTTGTTGATTCATCACGCTACTTCAACCATAGTTGGACACTGGTAAATCGAGACGAGGAACTTACCCAATTGCTCGCTAGTGTTCTGGATGACGGTACGTTAGTAACTATGCTGCTTGGTGCACCTGGAAATGGAAAAACACGCTTGCTGCGTGAGTTAGTCGAAAAGGTGCGGCAAAAGCGATCAGACATTGCTATACGTTTCGTTTCACTGACAGAAGATGTTAAGGCGCAGCATTTGGAAGAGCTTGGAGTTGGTGCGAAGTTGTTAGTGATTGATGATGCTCATGACCGCGATGATCTGGCTCGACTGATGAAGTATGCTTCGGCTCCTGAAAACAATGCAAGATTATTGTTGTCGCTCCGGCCTTATGGACGTGCGATGGTACGCCATCAAGCTACACTCGTCGCTATGGATAGTCCTCAAGTATCAACGGTAGAGCTACGAGTGCGGACAAAGCAAGATGCTCTAGCTTTAGCTACGCAAGTCTTAGAAACCTGTCGTGGCACATTGGAGGCTGCAGAAGACATCGCTGAACTGACCTATCTAACTCCGCTGGTGACAGTGTTGGCAGCTCAGATAGTCGCCAAGGAAAAGGTGCCATTGGCCTTGATTGGCAATAGCGAAAATTTTCAAGCTCACATACTTGCGAGGCTTGAAAAAATCGTTGCTGGTCAAATCGTGACCGGAACAGATGTTCCCAAGCTTCAGGCAGTTTTACGAATGGTGGCGTTGCTGCAGCCGATAGTGTTTGACGATCCGGCATTTCTTAATATTCTGCGCGAGGTTGATGACCTTGAACAAGAGGATGCCCAGCGTTTGTTGCGTCTTTTGAGTGAGGGGGGCGTTCTTTTTAAGCGAGGCCTGCGCTATCGCCTTGCTCCGGATCTTCTGGCGGACTCCATCATTCAGCGGAACTTTATCAGTGTTAATGGTGTTTTGACGCAGAAAGCTAAGCAAGTATTTGAACTCGCTGACACAGAGTATCTTAAACATTTGCTGGTCAACTTGGGACGTCTTGATTGGCGCCTGCGCAGTGGGAATACGGAAGGTGGTAGGCTGCTGTCCAGCTTTATCCCGAAGCTCAAGTGGCATGGCGATTACTATAACCCACATATTGAAGCTGTCGAAGCTGTGGCGTATTATCAACCGAGACTCGCATTGGGTTTCGCTGAAAAACTCATCAGCCAAGGTCATGGTGACAAACCTGGAGTTTGTGGGATGATTCGTAATGCAGCCTTCAACTTAGACCTGTTGGAAGAAGCGTGCGTACTATTGTGGCGTGCAGGTAAAGGGGATGCTCGTTCCCTGCACCAACATTCGGGTCATGGCATCCGGATTTTAAAAGAGCTCGCTGAGTTTGCACCCAACAAGCCAGTAGAATGCGTTGAGCGGGTCGTTACCTTTGCTATTGATCTTCTGGAGCGCCCTGCAACTCTGACTGGAGGATATACACCATTCACCATTCTCGAAGGTCCATTACGGACCGATATGGAGACGATGACTTCTAACAATCGAAGTCTAACTATTACTCGCTACAGGCTCAACTTTGAACTTACTAAAACCGTACGACGGCAGGTAATCGATATAATCGTTAATTCCCTCCAAGGCGATAATCTGCGTAAAGCATACCTTGCTGCAGGACTGCTTTCTGAAGCTCTTCGTGGCCCTATGCACGGTACTGATGATGCGCACGAGTGGGATGCAGAACGTGTCAACGTGCTTGAGCGAGTGTGTCATGCACTCGAAACTTCTAATGTTCATCCTGTGATATTAGTGAAAATGGCAATGTCGGTTAGTTGGCACGCCTTTTACAATCGCGAGTCTGCTTGCGTGTCCCAGGCGAAATTTATCCTTGCACAGCTTAACCGCGACTTGCCGACACGCTTCGTCAGACTTATTGCCGACGCTTGGGGAGGCGATACTTGGGAAGATGATGATTCCTGCAAGCGTAAGGCTCATCAAGCAGATACCGTGCGATTCATTGCTGAGCTTTCTTCCGAGTTTCCCCAAGCAGAACATTTATACGAGTTCCTCGAATACTGGTTGAGCGAAATCGATGAAGTTGCTGGCCAAGGCTGGGGGAGCTCACAGATATTCATAAATCGACTGATTCACAATCGGCGCGATCTTGCCAGCGTAGTCATGGAAAAGCTGGCAGACACACCATCTCCCTTAAGCAAATTTGCAGGCGCCGCACTTGCCGAACTCATGCTAGATCAAAATCGTCAGGTGCTAATTTCAAAATTGTTGGAAGATAACTCGGTGCATTCTTGGGAACTTATCTCAGAAGCATATGCGCGGCAGACTTCAGATTTTTTTACTGATGTTGATATTCCCCTTGTACGTCGCATTTTACAGTCACGTGAGCCTACGGTCGTGCGGAACGGTGCTTTTATCGTCCATCAGATTGCAAAATCAGCTCCTGCTTTAGCCGTGGAGTTGACATGTATCGCAGACTTGACTATCAGCCCAGCCGCCACCCATGATTTCTTCATGTGGTTGGTACATAGCGACACAATCCCTATTGAAGTTATTGCTCCTGATCAATGGGTGAGACTATTGAATGGAATCTCACAGATTTCAGAGTTAGAGGACCATTGGGTATATAAATTTATTGAGAAAGCTGTCGTTGTGGCACCCGCAGCTGTCATCGAGATGCTGAAAATAAGATTGAAACGCGGTGAACATAGTTTCAGGTACCGCGCATTTCGGAGAGATGAAACTGACGGTGGTCTTGCGCTTTCCTCTCACCCGGCTGGTTCCCGACTATTGCGTGAGTTTCTCGAATGGGCGGTGGGCATACAAGTTGATAATAAGCTTACTATGGATATTGGAGCCTGTGTGTTTGGGCTATGTGGTAAGTATGGGAGAGAAGTAAGAGATGTACTACTTGAATTTATGAGAGGTGGAAGCCAAGCGCATGTGAATGTGGTGGCAAGCGTGCTGCGCAGCGCGCATCAGGAATTCGTGATCGATGAAACTTCGTTCGTAAAGGAAGTATTGAGCCAAGCGGAGTTGATTAGTGCACGAGCTGTGAGTGATATTTCCTCTGCCTTATGGTCATCAGCCTTTGCTGGGGTGCGATCAGGCGAGGTCGGTGAACCCTTCAAGGAAGATGTGGCTCTTTATGAACATTCAAAAAATGTTCTCATCGATTTAAGCAAAATGGATCCTGTACACCAGCTCTACTCAGAATTTTTTCGGCAAGCGAAAGAGAGTATTGAGCGACAGGCGGGTGAAAAACGAACCATTGAGGATGAAGAGGAATAGGTGATGCTAACCAAAAATGGCAGGAGCGGCTTTAGCGGCGAAGATTGAGCTATTTGTGTGGGGGAAAATTTTGGTGTTATGGTAAAGCTTGCTCGCGGCTGAAGCCGCTCCTACAGGGCGGCTGCTCTATATTTCAATGTAAGCAGGCATATCTCATCAAAGGGGAGGTATGCCTGCGTTTCATTTCAAACTGCCTGACCTGTCGCAGTCAAATACAATCCTGATGCTCTTCGCCATCAGTCTCGACAGTCGTTCTCAACAACTTCGGCGTAACCCTATTTCCCACTGACGCGCTGCATTTTTATTTCTTGCCCACCCTGGCGCAAAACAACATTTTCTGCGAGCTGCCCTTGTGCATCAAATTCCAGGCTTGCATCGACGATGGTGAGTTTGAATTTATTGACATCTGTAGCCACAATCTCGGCACTGGGTTGACCTTTAGCCTGCACTTCCAGACCGCCCTTGGCAGTGCGCCTGACATCGACACTGAATGCTGGGCTGGTGTATGAACCGACAAGTCGTGCGAGCTGTGCCTCACTCAGTGTCGGGGCAGCAGCCTCTGAAGGTAGATCACCCTGGCGTGTCCACAGCTCACTTGCCGAGCTGCCTTGTGGGTAGAAGTTGAGAGCGGTGATTTTTCTTTGCCCGTCACGTACTAACTCCATCCAGTTGAGTGGATCTATGTCAAAGCCGAGTCGTTCTTGCGTCGCTGTGATGAGTGCCAGGTCTTTTCCGCCTTGGCGTCGCGAATACAGTTTCCCATCCTGGAATTTGATGGTACGTGTCACGCCATCTTTTGCGTAGATGCCTTGCGCATTTTTCATGCTTTCTTCTGTCCATTTTTCTCGTGCGAGAACAACAAAGGGGTCGCCTATGACCTGCGCTGCCAATTGCATGAGATAGGGGCCGGGTGGGCCCTCGAGGTTATTCAGTTGCACGACCGTGGTGCCGCTTTCTGGTATATACGTCAGACCAGAAACGAAGCCATTAATGCCGCCGTTATGCCAAAAGGCAGAATGACCACGGACCTGATTGTTAACTATGCCGAAACCGTAGCGGCCTTTTACCGCTGTACCTTGTGGCGTCGTCATTTGCTGATACGATGCCGCCGACAACAGGCGTCCGCCATGCAGGGCTTCGTTCCAGCGCCACAAGTCATTGACGGTGGAAATCAGTGCACCTGCACCTTGTGGTACGGTCATGCTTATCGGGCTGGCAGGGGCATAGCCTCCCTGGGCATTTTTCTGGTAGCCACGCACCAGCCCGGGCCAGACTTGTTCCGGGTTTTCCCAGCCAGTGTCCTTGAGGTTGAGTGGCTTGAAGATTAATTCATCGAGGGCGAGATTCCAGCTTTTACCAGTGATTTTTTCGATCACGGAACTCAACAGGATATAACCAGAATTGGAGTATTTCCATGAAGTGCCTGGTGCATAGTCTGCTGGTAAGGCGCTGATCGATTTAACCAGGTCTTTGCTGTTGGTGTCTATCCTTTGCGTCGTCTCTCCAAATTTTGGGGTGCTGGTGAGTTCGCCTACACCAGCGGTGTGATTGAGTAACTGCAGCAAGGTGATTTTGCTGCCATCAGGAAAATCGCTCAGGTATTTGGATAAGGGATCATCCAGCCTGGCTTTGCCTTGATCTACCAATTTCAATAATGCTACTGCGGTGAACTGCTTGGTGATGGAACCTATCCGGAATTTTTGCTCAGGCTTTAATGCCAGACCTAATTCGATATCAGCCATGCCTCGTGCCGAAGTACAAATAAGCTCACCTTTGCGCGCGGCAAGTACCACGGTGCCCGGGCCAGTATCAGACATGCCTTGCAGAATGGCATCACATTGCCCTGCAAGCGACTTTACGGCAGGCAATCCAGAGGTAGCCGCAGCCGTCCCTGCATAGACGTTGGAACCAGCAAGAGAAAAGGCAATCAGGCCAAGCAATGCGATGGATTTTGTTGTTGCACGGGATGGTACTGGCTGACGGTAAGCACGCATGATGGATTTCCGTGGTGTGGTTGATGAAAGAAACTACAGCATAATGAATTGCCAGGGTAAATGCTTCTGGCAAGCGACAGAATGCACTATTGCAGTCATGGAATGCAAGATATGCATGATTAATTGATCATGGTGGAGGGGGCTCATTAATAGGAGGTTTCACTGTTCCCCCGTAATGATCGACCTGCTGTGGGTCAGTAAGGATGCTGTCGGACATGCATTTACTTAAGAGAAAAAGTTTTCTGTTGATGTTGTAAAATTACTCATGTTGGCAGTGTGCACAATGCGACCTGTAACTGGGCGTGTCTGGTGTGCTTTGCCAGCACCTGAATTAGTCATTTTACGAACATACTGCATAATTAATCTACGCAAACATATGACAGGAATCCCTATGAGTTCTTTCGCCGTCATCATCAAACACAAAACCCAGCCCGGCAAGCGCGATGAAGTGCAGCAGGTCTGGGAAAAGCACATGGCGCCCGCGATTGCCGCCAACCCTGGTCACCTCGCCTATTTCTATTGCTTTGACAATGCAGACCCGGATGTTATCTGCGCCTTTCAGCAATACGTCAGCGCAGAAGCTTCGCAAGAATTTCTAAAGACGGCCAGCTATGCTGCTTACCTGGCTGATGTTGAGCCCTTGCTGTCTGGCCCGCCTCAGGTGATGGCGCTGACACCGATGTGGGTGAAGAATCCTTGAATTTGACGAGTGTGTAAAACATGGCTGATAACACGTCGTTCAGATCTGTCACTTTAATTATCCAGCGCAAATGTATATGCTTGGTGTTATTTGGTTTGGACATGCAAGGCAAAATCAAGAAATTGGACTAGTTGGGGCGGTGCATCAAGCATCACGATCAACTGTTTCCGGTAGTTTAGGATGCATCGCCGCAGAGCAAAAATTTCCTTCACCCCCCCCCAAAAAAAACCTATGCTGAGGTCAGCCCTTTAATCCTCACCGCCGTCACCTTGTATTCCGGCGCATGCACCAAGTTATCGCAGTAAGGCGAGGTCAGCGCATTGACGTTCAGGTCTGCCTTGTGGAAGCTGCAAAACAACTGGCCAGCCTGCATCTTGTCTGTGATGTGCACTGGCAAGATGGCTGTGCCATAGCGGCTGCAGACCTGGGCTTGCTGGTCTTCTGAAAGGTTCAAATACTTTGCATCGGCAGGGGAGATGTCCAGGGTGTCGGTGGGTTTGAGTTGTGCGTTGGGTGTACGGTGAGTCATGGTGCCTGCATTGAAGTGATAAAGCTCGCGGCCCGTTGTCAGTAGCAGGGGGTAGTCATCATCGCAGACTTCTGCCGTGGGCTGATAGGCGATGCAGGCCAGGCTTGCCCTGGGGGATGAACCAAAGCCTTGCTGGTGCAGGATGGCGGTGCCGGGATGATTGTCATCTGCAGTCGCGGGGCAGGGCCATTGCAGGCTTTCGTTTTGCAGGCGCTGGTAACTGAGACCGCCGCTGGCGGGCCAGACGCTGCGTATTTCATCCCAGATGGCTTGCGGATCATTGAATATAAAGCCCTGCTCATGGCCCATGTGGCTGGCCAGTTCTGTGATGATCTGCCAGTCTGGTTTTGCCTCACCAGGGCTGTTGACGACTTGCCTGACTCTTTGCACACGGCGGTCGGCATTCATGAAGCTGCCTTCTTTTTCAAACACACTGGCGGCAGGGAAGAAGACATGGCCTGCGGCCCTGGCAGTTTCGTTGAGGAAGAGGTCTTGCACGATGACGAGTTCCAGTTGTGCCAGGGCTGCCAGGGTTTGATTGGCATTGGGCATGGACATGGCGATGTCATAGCCCATGACCCACATGGCTTTGAACTTGCCTGCGCTGGCGGCTGCCAGCATGGCAGGCAAATCCAGCCCTGCGCTTGTTGGCAGGCTGGTGCCCCAGGCTTGCTCGA
>Ga0207952_1000679_pt1 | contig 21905 bp, 18 predicted proteins | sample SubbioR12Aug_8Ca_FD_184831 | JGI IMG/M metagenome (GOLD analysis project Ga0207952, IMG submission 184831) | Serpentinite rock and fluid subsurface biosphere microbial communities from McLaughlin Reserve, California, USA - CR12Aug_8Ca (SPAdes) | ecosystem: Environmental > Terrestrial > Deep...
CAAAGAATTTCACGATATGTGCGGAGAACATTATCGTTTTCAAAGACAGACTATATGCACTATGGAGTAACAAAGTTGTTTATCATTAATTACAACAATGAAATGTCAACTCGTATTTGACACTACCGATTAATATTTGCACTTACATTAGTCAGAATATCAAGGTTTCCGTTTTGCCAACGAACAATAACAGAATCAGCATATTGGTATTCGTACAGACCAAAATGCGCCGTGAACATATTTTGAGAACGATAGCCGGAGCCGGAATTAACTGCGCGCATCATTTTTAGATTTCCCGCTTTCACTATTATCAGCGCACCGATGCCGAGTTTATTGCTTTGGGTTCCGACAAGATTAATGTTGAGCCAATGATTAATTGAGTCGCCGGAATTCCGGAACAGTCGGTTTGCCGGACCCGAAAGATATAAATCCACTTTGCCATCATTGTCATAATCCGCCGATGCACTACAGAGCGCCTGTGTATTTGATAAGCCGCTTTGAGCAGTAACATCGGTAAACGTCTCATTGCCGTTATTTCTATACAGCGCACAAATCGTTGTAGAACTGAATGCGGAAACAAAAATATCTTCAAATCCGTCATTATCAAAATCCGCGCTCATCACGCCCCATGAAATAAATGAACTTGTGAGACCTGCCGACGAAGCAATATCAGTGAAAGTTCCGTTGCCATTATTCTTAAAAAGTTGAATGGGAACTGCCGTTGAACCGGAGTACGGGGAAACGCAAAAATCCCAAAGCCCATCGTTATTAAAATCGAACCATTGCCCGCCTCGACTTGCGTTGAGAGTCTGAAAAGAATCTGATATTTCTGTAAACGTTCCGTCTCCGTTGTTCTTGTGAATAAAACTGGAAGTGCCCGCATCGAGGTTTCCAATATAAAGGTCAGAATATCGGTCATTATTGAAATCACACCAATGCGTTGCTTGTTCGAGGATGTTCGTTGCCTGATGGTTCACGCCCGCAAGTTGGGCAACATTCGTAAAAGTATTATCTCCGTTATTTTTATAAAGGGCGTCGGGATTTGCAGCAGTTGCACTCAAAGGTATGTAGAGGTCAACAAACCCGTCGTTGTTGAAATCAGCCCATCCCGGCATTTGTCCTCCAGTCATCGTGATTCCGGCTTCATTTTCAATATTCGAAAATGTTGTATCAATTCCGGACTCGCGGTTATTCTTCCATAAACGAACAGCGCCGGATGTTGCTGTTGTTACCAGATCAGCATCGCCATCATTATCCATATCAGCCCAAGAGCAAGTGATGGTGTTTGTCAAATCGTTTAATCCCACCATTGCGGCAATTTCGGAAAATGTTCCATTGCCGTTGTTTTTGTAAAGTTTGTTCGGTGAACTTCCTGAAGTGGGAACAAATAAATCGTGGAAACCGTCATTATTGAAATCTATCCACGCAATCCCACGCGCAGTACCATCACCAAGCCCTGTTCCGGAGGCAGAAGTTACGTCAACGAAAGAAATCTGTGAAGATGCGTTGAAAGAAAATGTTAGAATATTCAGTATTAGAAATAGGGGGTAAAATTTCATGGCGCAAAAATAAGAAGAAGACGTGAATTCAAAAACACTACTTGGTTGTGAAATTTTTCATTAGTGTATCCCGGGATGCCTCGCACTTCGGTTAAGAAAATCCGTAGTACAAGAAGTCGTGCGAAAAAGTAGAAATAAAAAAAAGCACCACAAAAAAATTAACTTTTTCATAGTGCTTTTTATTCACATCGTCAATGTAAGAGGAGGACATTCTCCAAATCTGGAGAAAAATCCCCTTACAACCATATTCGCAGAAATCTTTTGGATTGATTCTGCAATAAATCGGTGGTAACGAGTCACCGATTGCACACCAGATAATTATCTAACCCACAATTTCGCCTCCTCTCGCTCACAAGTTCAATAAAAAATTTACCAAATGAGCGAATGAAACGATGCAAATATTGATAAAATATTTACAATTTTTTCGCACAAATATAACGGAATTTATAAAGTGCAGAGGAAATAGTTAGTACGAGATTTTTGTAATCTTAAAATACTGGTTCCCCCCGTATTATTACGAGGTGAAAAATTGTTGATGTGAAGATGGAGTTCAAACCGTTATTAATCCGGAACGTATTGCGTATTTCGTTAATCCGCCAACGTCGTGGATGCTGAGTTTTTGCATAATGTTAGCGCGGTGAAACTCGACCGTTCTTGAACTGATGAACAATTTCTGTCCGATTTCTTTATTCGTCATTCCTTCAGCGATAAATTTAACCACTTCAATTTCTCTTCTGCTTAACGTTGGGGTGGTAGAAGCGACGGCATTGATTTTCGATTCGGTAAAGTATTTTCCTACAAGTAATTCCTGAATACTTGGACTGACGAATTGTTCACCCGCATATATTTTTCTGACGGCATTGATGAGTTCGTGCGAGATGGTATCTTTTAAAAGGTATCCTGCTACTCCCGCGCGAATTGCCTGAATAGCATATTCTTCTTTTTGATGTTGGGTGAGAATCAGGATTTTCCCTTTAAATTTTTCTTTCTGCAATTGCTGCGCTACCTCAATGCCGTTCGTAGAAGGCATCGTGATATCAAGAATGGCAATATGCGGCTGGAGCGACAGAATTTTTTTTAGCGCCTCGGAACCATCGCCCGCCTGCCCGATAACTTTCATATCACTTTGTTGAGAAAGAAGGAGTACTATTCCTTCGCGCACGATGTTGTGGTCGTCTGCAATAAATATTTTTATCATTTTATGTTCCCTGGGTAATTGGAATTTCTATACTGATTTCTGTCCCCTTCCCCGGCGATGAATCTATAATACAGGTTCCCCCTAATAATTTTGTTCTTTCATTGATGTTGAGGAGTCCGAATTGTTTTCCGGGCAAAGTCTCCGATTTTTGCATTGCGAAACCGAACCCATTATCACTCAGCGAGAGAGCAAGGTTGCCGTCGTCACGCAGAAGAAGTTGAATGGAAACATTTTTTGCCCGTGCATGTTTTTCAATGTTGGTTAATGCTTCCTGAACAATGCGGTAAATATTGATTTCATAACGTGCGGGAAGGCGAGGTGTTGCAAGGAAAAAATCTGTTTCTGTGGTAATTCCCGTTCGGCGTTGAAAATCATGCAGGAGTTGTTGAATGGCGATTTCTAAACCGAAGTCATCCAATATCATCGGTCGCAGTTCATACGAAATCTGTTTCACTTCGCTGAGTGTTTCCTGAATTGTTTTCGAGGCGATGGTCAGTGAATCCCATACGTCGCTTTTTCCTTCTGCGAGACGTTGGAGTGCGGAATCAATGGTGAGTTGGGCGGCAGTTAATCCGTGTCCGATGGCGTCGTGAAGTTCAAAAGCAAACCGTTTTCGTTGGTCGTCTTCAATAGTCGTTAAACTCAGAATGAGTTGTTCAATTTGGGTTTGGCGTTTTTGTAATGATTGAATTAAAATTTTCTTTTCATTATCGGCGTTAACCAGTTCCCGGATATAGTATTGAGTATTTTTCGTTGTGTAAATATAAATAACGCTAAGTAAAACAAGTGAAGTGATGACAGTAAAAATACTGGTCAACCGAAATTGGCTCTCTAATTCGTCAATGTGGAGGCGGACGGATTGCGCTGCTTCCCGATTCGCTTGTAACAGACGTTCCGAGATGGATTCCAGCCGGTTGCGATGCGGCGTGAGTTTTGTTCTGAGTAGTTCGGTGGCTTCGCTATGTCTTCCGCTATCCACGGCGGAAATTATTTCACTTCTACTTTTTAGATAGTCGGAAAAAGTTTTTCTGTATTCATCATAATTATCCATTTCGGCTTTTAGCGTAACCTTGGGTTCGTATTCATCAAGGAGTCGAGTTACACTCGTAGTTACAGAGTCTATTTGACTTTTAATTGAAAGTTGCTCCTCGAGGGATTGTGAAATTATGAGGTCGCGAATTAGAATACGAACATAATTCACTGAAATCTGTATCTGCCCGACGAGGCGAACACTCTCCGTATAATTCATTTCAATGTTTTCCACATCCTCCTGGAGGTTGGTTCCGAGAATTAAAATAAAACTGCCGCTGGTGAGAAAAACTATTACCATAAGCACAAACGCAAGACCAAGAATGGTTCGGTAGCGAGAAGTGTTAAATGGTGCACCGGTGTTCATTATACAAAATCGTTTAGTTCTGCAATAAATTCACGGGAATCAACATGGTATAAAAAAAATTGTCTTGGGAAATGTATTGCGGCAAAAAATAGGAAAGAATACTCATATTGACAATTTCTCTTTCAAAAAAAAACCTCGATTCGTACGGAACCGAGGTTTACATAGTAAGTGAGGAGAACCGTTATTTCAAAAGCATCATCTTCTTTGAGGAAGAAAAATGCTTCCCTTCATCCAGAGTGGTTCCGCTTACACGGTAGTAATAAAGACCGCTCGATAAGTTTGTTGCATTAAATTCTATCTCGTGCAATCCGTCTTCTCTTTCTTCATCATTCAACAATGTCGCCACTTCCTGCCCCAACAGATTATACACTTTCAGCGTTACCAATGAGGATGTACTGATGACAAATGATAACGTTGTTGTTGGGTTAAACGGATTGGGATAATTCTCCAACAACGAAGTTTCTTCCGCAATGAGCGAATGTTTGGCTGCAAATTGTGGTTCGGGAATGAGCGCGTTGCTATCGAGTTTGAGAAATTCGATTTCACTGATATCGCGGACAGCAGAAAACTCCACAGGGTCGGTCGAAGTTTGTGTCAGCGTTCCGACAAATGCATTGTTGATTTTCCGAAGAACAGAATCTTCATTGATAAATACACTCGGGTCCAATCCCGTGTAATACGTCATGTGGCTGTCAACTTTATTGACAATGTAAAAGAATGTTTTATTATGCAACGGATTTCCCTGGTCAAGATATTTCACCCGTTCCAATCCGGGAGGAAATACGCCGAACATACTTGCGAGCAAATTCACTTTCGCTGTCAATAATTCTCCTGCGAGCCGATTATTATACTTTGCAGATTTTGGATCTTTCTTTGCCTTGAAAAAATTAAACCCCGCCGGCGTTGCTGTTTGCGGGAAAAATGTTTTCAACGCTTTTGCTTTGGAAATCACGAGCCAACCAAAACTTCCCTGCGTCGCTTTTGGTTGTTCCACTCCGAGCACAATTCCTGCAGCTAATCGTTTTTTGTGGAAGACTTCGCCAAGAACATTTGCCGCTGTGGGAGTTGTCGTATTTGCAGCGGCTGTTGATGCAAGACTTTCAGCCGGTAATGTTCGGAATGTGGTATTGAAATAATTTCCCGTAAACAATAATGGAAATGAATCCACATTCGCTTTTATGAAATTTTTTACGCGCTCACCGAAAAGCAATTCCACTCCGCCTGCAGTTTGATGGCAATAACTCATAATCGTTCCTTTGCGTGGAATTGTGGGACCGCTATAACAACTTCCTTCGATACTCACGCACGAATCAATCGGCGGGTTCCAAAAACAATTATGCGTATGCGGCGAGCCGAAGTTGTGTCCGAGTTCATGCGCAATCACATTGACATCCCACGAATAGACTGCGAGAGGAAATAACCCGTCCTTCTGAATTTGACTTACGCCGTACGCAATGCTTGGAACTGCAAATGCAGGCATTGTATCAATAATATTTCCGAAAATCGAAACACGTGATGTATAGGCAAGTCCTCCGAAACTTGTTGCACCAATTGCTTTTCCTGAAATGAAGTGTGTGAGAAGGCGCGGTACACTTTTCATATACGAGTTCCAGTATTTTTCGACTTCGGTGAGTGCTTTTCCGGTTTTCTTTGCACCGTATGGGTCTTTTTTTGTTGTCCAGATTCGAAAATACGATACCCGCATCTTTACACCGATTTCATCTTCGTAAATGGAATTAACCGCGCCGAAGAGATTGGAAAGATAGGAAACGGCTGAATCAAGTTTACTTCCGCACGCAGTGAAATATTCGTAATCACATTCTAACGCAACAAACACACGTTTCGGTGCAGCGGTAATTTCCTGATGAAACTGTTTTCGCGCGCGTGGCATTTGGAGTATTTCCTGCGGTACTTCCAACTCATCTGCACCGCATTCGAATTCGGTTTGGAGCGGAAACAAATCATCTTCGCGAAATACGGTGTATTCATTCGGAGCGCCGTTCTTTTTCTGAGCGATGAGGTAGATATGTTGTCTATCATTTATGTAAGCGTACAAACGTGAATTGACAATACCGAGATATGCAAAGGAGTTATTGTTTCCGGTAATCTTGCCTTTGAAAAATTTTGTATCAGGTTTTGGAACATCTTTATCACCATCATCTGTGCCTGCAACAATGCGGACATTTTCGGCGAACACATCGAACTCTTCGAGCGAGAGCGAAACGATATTCCCCTCGGATAGGGGAAGTTCCACGCGAATTGATTGCGATGCATTTTTTAGTGCAAGTAATTCCTCGCTGTTGATTTCAAGAACGAGTACTGGAATTTGTTTTCCGTTGATGATAACAGGAAACGACAAGGTTTTTGCCGCATTAACGGTGAACGGAGCAATCGTACGTTCAGCGGAAAGGATTGGAGAAGAGAGAGAGAAGAAAAGAACAGTAAGGAGTAACGAAATGGTTTTCATAAAGATGGTCTTTCATAAATTAGTGAAGAAAAAAAGTTTCGTGGAGAATATAGGAAATCGAAATTCGTATGCAAAAAGAGGGTTGCATTATCATACTTTTCCTCACCGCACCGAACACACGAACAATTGTTTCGGGGAATCGGAAGAGAAAGGGGCATCGTAATAGTTGCCGAATTTTTCTTCGATAACAAAACCATTATAGTGTAAAAGCATATCCAGTTCCTCCGGGAAATAAATGCGCATTTTGAGTTCGTCCCGTTCCTCCTTTCCATCCGGGAAAACGTAATACCATTGCACGGCATTTATTTGTGTTGCAGAATCGTACGTGCTTCCCATCGAAAGTCGGATTGTTCCGCTCCCGTTATCGCGGGAAAGTTCTCCAACAAACTCCGGTACGGAAGAATTTTTTGCCAGCAAATCCATTCGCGGGTTGATAAAATCGAAAATAAATTTCCCGCGCGGCTGCAAATGTTTTTTTACACAATCAAAAAATGCTTCTGCATCTTCGCGGTAATGAAGATGCGCGAACGAATTAAACGGAAGAATGACGACAGGAAATAATTTGTTGAGGGAAAAATTTCTGCAATCGCCTTGCACCCATTCAATGGCAAGATTTTTTTTTTGCGATTTTTCCCGTCCGCGTTGAAGCATTTCGTTTGAAATATCAATTCCGGTAATGCGAAACCCTTTTTCCGCGAGAGGAATGGTTACGCGCCCGGTTCCGCACATCAGTTCCAAAACTTCGTTCCCATATTTTTTTATCTGACGTGAGTAAAACGGAACATCTTCGGTAAAATGTTCATACCTGCTGTCATACAACTGCCCATCGTAATAAAAAACTCTTTGTGATTCTTGCACCAACAACCCTTTACTTGTAATGTGGAACTGACAATCGGTAACCTATTTTCCTTTCCATTCCGCTTTTCGTTTTTCCACAAATGCTTTCATTCCTTCTTTTTGGTCGTCGCTGGCAAACAACAAATAGAAATTCTTGCGCTCAAATTCTAATCCGCTTTCAATTGTTGTATCGAATGATTTGAGAATCGCTTCTTTCGCAAGCCGAACAGCAATCGGTGGTTTGCTTGCAATTTCTTTCGCAATGTTTTTCGCTTCTTTCAAATAATATTCAACGGGAACAACTTTATTGATGAGTCCCCATTGCAATGCTTCTTGTGCAGAAAATATTTTTCCCGTGAGAACAATTTCCATTGCTTTCACTTTTCCGACTGCGCGAGTTAATCGTTGCGTTCCTCCAGCGCCTGGCATTACACCGATATTTATTTCCGGTTGTCCGAATTTTGCCGTTTCACTTGCTACAACGATATCGCACGTCATTACAAGTTCGCAACCACCGCCGAGAGCAAATCCGCTTACTGCCGCAATGATTGGTTTTTTGATTTTACGAATTTTATCCCAACGTGCAAACTGGTCGCGGTTCAACATATCCATTGCCGATGCTTCCGCCATTTCTTTTATATCCGCACCGGCGGCAAATGCTTTTTCGTTTCCTGTTAAAATTATTGCTCGTACTTCATCATCTTTGTCAAGCGTTTCAAGTGCATCAACAAGTTCTTGCATCAGTTGCATATTGAGCGCGTTCAAAACTTCTGTGCGCTGGAATTGAATGGTTGCGTACAGATTTTCTTTTGTTACGGAGATGGTTGTGTAGTTCATTGTTTTCGTTTGTTGGTTAGTTCATTGGCTCGTTAGTTCGTTCAAAAAATGAAGAACAAATTAACTAACGAAAAAAATCAAGAAGTAATTTCCCAAAGGCAATTTTATCCTCTTCATTCAAATTTCCAAGCCGTTTGATAATGACGCTGTTATGAAGTGTTGCGAATTTCATCCTAATCAATGAAGGTTTTGGAAGTCCAGCGGTTTGCCAATGTTTGATATGATAATCGCCCACTCGGAGAGGAGAATGAAGTTGACTTGTAACGAATGCGATTACTACTTCGTCAAATTGGTTATACTCGTTGGGAGAAATGATAAGCGCGGGGCGTTGCTTTGTTGTCGTTAAATCGGTGAAGGGAAACGGAACGAGAACGATGTCCCATTTTTCAAAGTGTGTCGTAGATGGCATCTTCTTTATTATTCCATTCCGCGAAACTTGGTTCGGAAAGTTTCATTACTTGCACGTGTTCACTCGCCATATAATTCTTGTTGAGATATTCGCTGAGAACTTCCGTGATGAGATGTTCGGTTGTTTCTCCGTTGTGTTGTGCGAGTGTAGAAAGTTTTTTCACTTTCGATTCTTCGATGTCAAGAAGCATTGTCATAGGGTTTTATATTTTTTACCGGCAAAAAATATGGAAAAGAGAAATGATATTCAAGATTTGTTTGTTGGTTTATTCGTTGGCTCGTTAGTTCGTTCTTGATTTCTAAAATGCGGAACAAATAAACTAACGAACCAGCAAACCAACAAACGAATGAACGAAATCCATCAAAATTTTTTAATTGAAAATTGAACCGCTTAACTCAACGAAATCATTTTCCTTTTCGTAATTTTTCACTCGAAATAATATTATTTATGAAACGAACACTACGATTTCTTTTTCTATCAATTCTTCTTTGTCTTTCCTTCTCGTGCGGAACAAAACAAGAACAACCGAAAACCGCAATGCAAGACTCCACACAACAACAAAATTCTACGCAGGTTTCCCGCAAAGATGATTTAGTGAAATGGCTCGATTCGCTGGAAACGCAGTACGAGCAAGCATGTTTTGCAATGGGAATTGCGAATTGGAACAGTTATTCCAAAGAAGGCGCTGCAGATTTAGACGGAGCAAAGAAAAAATTCGCGAACATATTTTTGAACGAAGACTCACGAAAAATAATTCAAGAATGGAAATCGAAAATTACACCGAATGTTGACCCAACACTTTCACGGCGAATGGAAATGTGGAATCGCTGTTTCATTGGTGGAGCGATTTATGCTGATTCGGAAATTGCCGCGCTCGAGAATAAATTGCAGAAAGCGATTACCGATTTTCAATTTACATTGGATGGAAAACCGATTACACGCGCACAAGTGCAAACGCAACTCAAAACAGAAAAGAATGCCAAACGCCGACAACAACTTTGGCTTACCACTTCTCAACTTTCTGAAAAAGTAAAAGCGGATTTGATTGCATTGGTAAAACTCCGCAACGAAAAAGCAAAACAATTTGGCTTTCCGAATTATTATTCTCTTTCACTCTACTTAAACGCAATTGATGAAGTGTGGCTTTTGAAAACGCTCAACGAACTTACCGACCAAACCGATGAGATGTTTCAAAAGTTTGTGAAGATGACGAAGAAATCCACAGCAGTGAAGAAAGTCGGACCGTGGGATTATGATTTCGCGTTGCGCGATGCGGTTTCGCTTTCCGATAAATATTTTCCGAAGGATTCTGTATTTCAAACGATTCACAAATTGGAAAATGCAATTGGTTTTCCAACGGATTCGCTTCCGATTAAAGAAGTGGTGAAAGATATTCCGTACGGAGGATTATCGCTTGCGCTTAACATTCCGAAAGATTCGCGCTTTCTCGTCAATCCGGCAACGGGAAAAGGATTTTATCAAGTTGCGTTTCACGAGTACGGACATTCGTTGCAAGCGGTGCTCACAAAAGATTCCATTCCGATTTTGAAAGGATACGAATGGATTCCCGGCGCGCAGTGTGGAGCGTTTGCAGAAGGAATGGCGGATGTGCACGGCGAATTTACCGATAATGAATTGTGGCTGGAAACATACACGAACGCAACGGATAACGAACTGCAAAATTATATGGCGGGACGCTGGCTTCCGACGTTGTATCGTTTGCGTTCGCTGCTCAAAAACTTTTTCATCGAATACGAGATGTATAAAAATCCCGATGAAAATATTTATTCGCCGGGGCGAATTGATTCGATTGAACATGCGATGTTCAAAAAATATTTGCTCGTGGATTTGGATTCCGTTTCCGTTGCAAAAAAGTTAGAAACAATTCCATCCACATTTGCCGCTTCGATTTGGTACACGAGTTATCCGTGCTACTATCAAAATTATATTCTCGCTGCGATGATTGCAACACAAACGCACGAAGCGCTGAATAATAAATTTGGCGAAGAAATAATTTCCAACCCGAATATTTCCGCGTGGCTCATTAAAAGTTTTTATGAACAAGGCGAACTCATCGAGTGGAGCGAAAAAATCCGCGAAGCAACGGGCAAAGGTTTGGAAACGGGAGCGTATCTGAGAAAGTTGGGAGCGATAAAGTAAATTGATTCATTGAATCATTTGCTGATTGACGATTATAAAAAAAAATGAAATCAAGTTTTCTTAAATTTAGATGAGAAAATCAATAGAAATTATTGTTGATGTTCTTTCAAACTCTATCGTCAATACTATTACCGGCGATGTATTTGATACAGAAATATTACGAATTGGAACTTCAGATTATCCGCAATTAAAACACGGATGGAATTTCGATTGGATTGGAGAAACAAAACACGCCGAAGTTTATAAACTTACGGTTGCAAATAACTATTCCATTATACAAGGCTTGATTAGTTTGAATGACAACGAAAACCATATCGCAATTTCGCTTATTGAAAATGCAAGATTCAATATTGGTAAACATAAAGTGTACGAAGGAGTAGCTGGAAACCTTTTTGCATTTGCTTGTAAATCTTCTTTCGATAGAGGTTATAAAGGTTATGTTGCCTTCTATGCAAAATCAAATTTAATTGAACATTACCAGAAAACGCTTGGCGCAAAAAGGGTCGGGAACTCGCAATTAATGATTTTAGATAATACCGTTGCACAAAGTTTATTACAACAATATTTTTCAAAATGAAACAGACATCTATTATTAAAGAACCGGAAGGGGTAATTTTTCTTGTTGAACATAAACGACTTTCTCAAGAAGATAAAGACTTGATTACTGAATTCATCGAGAAAGACAAATCAAAGAAAAGAACGCTCTCTCGCCCTTTCAAAACATTACGAAAATATTCACATCATTCTCTTTCAGTCGCGATCAAATAATTTTTAGGAGGAGTGGTGGAGTTTTGGACAAATGGATAAATAAGATGAATAGAAAAGTTCTATTATTTTTTGTCGTGCTCAGTTTTTCAATTCTGTTAGGAAGTTGTTGCAACGAAAAAAGATTATATACGATTTAACAGCCTCTTTGTCCAACCCCAAACTTTGCATAAATTGATTAATCCAGACAGTACTGTATTACCCTCTGAATTTTCCCTTTATGTTGATCTTGATGGAAAATATTATAGCAAAGGATTTGACATTAGTGATATATTTTCTTCTAAAGCATATGCGGTTTCGCCATGCCGAGATGGGAGAAAAGGTTCAAAGGAAAAGATACAAAGTTTTGTTATCACAAGTGATGCAGACATCGATTCACAATATGTTGCCGGTACTGAACTTAACTCATTATTTAAATACAAGCAGCATCTATTTTTTTCAGGACAAAACACTAATGATACATCGTTAAGACCAATAGATCCCAATTTTTTGGAGACTATGAGATTGGGTTTTGGGGAATTACTTATGTTACAAACAAATCGCATTAAAGACTCTGTTCATACTTTTTCAGTAGTTATACGATTATCAAACAGGCGAGCATTTAGTGCATCTACTTTTCCGATAAGATTCAAATTCAACAGATAGTTTACAAAGCATACTTTGATTTTTTACCGTTCAAATAAATTCCAATTTCGAAATGCAAAATATTTTGTCTATGACCCATAGGGAAATTGGAATTTGTGTTTTATTTGTACTTTGGTGCGCATTTTTTTTTTCATCTTCAATCTAAAATCATAAATCTAAAATAGAAAATTTCTTTCCCGAATTCTTTCTATATTTTCCACAAGAAATTTCGCATTTACAATGACGCTTACTATTGATTTACCGGAAACGATACCAACATCGGGCAACTTTCAACCTCTGTACTTAAAGAATGCATTAATCGCAACGCTCTACAATGCCGGCAACATTACTGAACGAGAAGCATGTACCATTCTTGGAACAACGCGGCGAGAATTTGAAGATATGCTGCCGCAGTTCGGTTTATCAGTTCTCGGGGATACACAAGAAGAAATTGGACAAGAATTGCACGCATAACTTATGGCGACAATTGTCGTAAGTGATACGGGTCCGTTAATTTCTCTTGAAAAAATTTCCAATGGATTTAACCTCATAAGAAAACTCGAATACAAAATTCTTATTCCCCCCAAAGTTCTTGAAGAGGTGAGTGAAGGATTTATACCCAAAGAAAGATATGTACAACATTTCGCAATTGAAGATATTGTTGAAATTGTTAAGATGGCTTCCACTCCTTTGATACAGCATAATGAACGTTTGCACGAAGGAGAACGGCAAGCGATTACGTTGGCAAAATCCCTGGATGTCCCTTTGTTGATAGAAGAAAAATTCGGCAGAGAAGTCGCAAAAGTAATCGGGTTGAAATTCTATGGTATCGCAGGACTGATTCTCAAAGCAAATAAACAAAAGACAATAACTCTACATGAAGCAAAGAGTTGTTTTTATCAATTAGCAGAAGCAGGAAGAATCAGTAGAAAACTATTTCTTGAACTTGAAAACGAGTTAAAATAATTTACCTTTCACTATTCCATCACTCCATTTACTTCAATCTAAAATCATAAATTTAAAATAGAAAATGGGTTTCAACTGTGGTATCGTCGGCTTACCAAATGTCGGCAAATCAACTTTATTCAATGCAATCACTGCGGCACAAATTCCCGCAGAAAATTATCCGTTCTGCACGATTGAACCGAACGTCGGTATCGTCGCTGTTCCCGATAAACGCATTGATGATTTTATTAAAATGTATTCGCCGACGAAAACAATTCCTTCGACGATTGAGTTTGTTGATATTGCGGGACTTGTAAAAGGCGCGAGCAAAGGCGAAGGACTCGGCAATAAATTTCTTTCACACATTCGGGAAACGGATGCGATTTGCCACGTGGTGCGATGTTTCGATGATGAAAATGTTGTGCACGTTGAAGCGAGCATCAATCCTAAACGCGATATTGAAATCATTGAGACGGAACTTATTTTCAAAGATTTGGATACGGTGGAGAAAAAATTTTCCGATGCGGAGAAACGTTCCAAAGGCGGTGATAAAAAAATAAAAGCAGAAGCAGATTTTTACAAAACAGTGAACGAGCATTTGTTGAAAGGAAGATTAGCGCGATATTTTTCCGTTTCCAATCAGGAAGAAGAAATGCTGATGCGCGATTTGCATTTGATTACCAATCGTCCCGTAATGTATCTTGCCAATGTTGACGAAAATAGTTTGACGAAAGAAAACGATTACGTGAAATCTGTTCGCGAAATTGCGGCAAAAGAAAATGCGAAAGTCGTTGTTGCTTGCACAAAACTTGAAGCGGAAATTGCAACAATGCCCTATGAAGAGCGTGAAGCATTTTTGAAAGAACTCGGAATTCCCGAATCCGGTTTAGACCAAGTAATTCACGAAGGATATGCGCTGTTGGATTTGATTACGTTCTTTACGTGCGGACCGAAAGAAGTGCACGCATGGACAGTAAAACGCGGCTCAACTGCACCGCAAGCCGCGGGAGTAATTCACACCGATTTTGAAAAAGGATTTATCCGCGCGGAAATTATGAAACACAAAGATTTACTCTCTCTCAAAAGTGAACAAGCGGTAAAAGAAAAAGGATTGCTCCACATCGAAGGAAAAGAATATCTCATTGAAGATGGCGACGTTGTGCATTTCAGGTTTAATGTGTAAAATGATTTTTTGAATTCGTATCAACTTTTGTAACGTGAGTAATATTTGGTAATTTCTCGCGCAAAAATTATCTAAAATCTGGAGAGGAAATAACAATGTCAAAATATATTTTGTTGTTCAGCGCAGTAATTGCAATTATTTATTTCAACAGTTGCAAAGGTCCGCAAGGTCCTGCGGGAGTTAACGGTAACGACGGACTTACTGACCCAAAAATAAAACCGAAAATAATTTACACTTTCCCGGCAGCAAATTCTGAAGGACCATACGAAGATGATGCCTCGCGAATTCAGTTTCGCTTTAACAAAATAATGGACAGAGTTTCCGTTAAGCGGGCAATAACTCTTTCATCGTCTGTTGGTGGAATCTATACAGACTCGAACTACATTTCTGCTTCTTCCGGCGATATCTTTTTTATCTCTCCCCGCGACTCGAACGACAATTTTTCATTTCGATACAGAGTCGGACAAACATACACGGTTACAATTTCAACTTTGGCAAAGGACGTAAACGGAAATTATTTGTCGTCGCCATTTTCTATGACGTTCAAACCCGAACCAAATTTCCGAGTAACAAGTATTTCTCCATCGAATGGTTCAACCCCTTCTTCTCTTAATTCTCCAATTTATATTTACTTCGATAGTCCGGTAGATACTTCTATTTTTTCTTCTATACATATTTTTCCTTCTATCGTTGGGGGAAGTTGGAAAATTGTAAACGGCTATCCTTACGATTCAAGTGATATTAGTTTTTCACATTCTGGATTTGAAGAAAATACACAATACACAATAACCATTGATACAACCGCCCATGATAAGTACGGCGATAAACTGAATCAACAATTTTCTTCTTCGTTTACTTCAACTACATTTCAAATACGTTCTACTTATCCATCGAATGGAGACAATAATGTTTCAATTTATAATGGCATCCATGTTTCTTTTAACGATAACATTGATACGGGAAGTGTTAGGAACGCATTTAGCATTTCACCAACAGTTGCAGGTCAATTTGTAGCTTACTACGGTTCATTTTCTTTCAATCCGGATAGTTTATTTTTAGAGAATACACAATACTCCGTTACAATCTCTTCTGCCTTAAAATCGAAAAATGGAATTCACCTTCCTTCAGCATATAGTTTTACATTTACCACTGCCGGCTTTCAAGTGAGTGAAACGTATCCGCGGAATGGAAGCAACGATGTTACCCTTGATAGATACATTAGAATTACACTTTCAAATCCAATTGATACTAGCACTATTCGCAATGCATTCAGTATTTCGCCGAATGTTGCAGGGTATTTCACGTATATCAGTAATACATCATACTTTCAATTTTTTCCGTTGGTTTCATTTGAAGAAAATACTGAATACACGGTTGGAATCTCTACATCATTAAGGTCGAAAAGAGGAAGTAACCTTTCGGCTCCATATAGTTTTTCATTTACTACTATCCCGTTTTCAATTTATTACGTAGGTCCATCGAATGGCTCTTCAAATGTTTCTCTCAATGATGATATTTATGTTTCGTGTGCCACTCCCTACGATACAGGAACTGTTCGTAACGCATTTTCGATCACTCCTGCGACAGAAGGAAGTTTCGTATACATAAGTAGTAGTAGGGCTTTTCGTTTTTACCCTAACGACGGGTTCATTGCGCTTACGGAATATAACTTTTCTATTTCGACTGCGTTACGCTCAAAAAGTGGAAACTTTCTTCAAACACCATACACGTCCTCTTTTTTCACTGCGCCATTTAAGGTATTATCTACTTACCCCCCTGACGGACAAATAAATGTTTCGCGAGCACCAGATATATATGTAGGGTTCAATAGTCAAATTGATAGTGGAAGCGTGCGTGCTTCGTTTTCAATATCACCTTTTACAACGGGAGAATTTATTTTATATGAAAAGAACTTCCATTATTACCCTGATTCATTAAGTGCAAACACAACATACTCTATATCCCTCTCCACCGCAATGCGTTCAAAGTCAGGAAGTTATTTACTTACGCCGTACACGTTTTCTTTCACAACCGGAAATTAAAAAAAAATGGTGCCGAGAGATTTTCTCCCGACACCATTCTTGGAATGAAGTAAAAAGCGAGCGATTACAATTTGTAATCAACACCGAGGTTGAGAACGCCTAACCCGAATCCGATTCCCGCCGTTGCATACCATTTTTCAGAAAGCATATAACGCGCGTTTGCAGAAAGTCCGATGACAACTCCGCCTGCCGAAACTGAAGGAGATTTTGCGCTTGAAGGAACGCCATTTGATGTCCACTTAAAACTTGCCGAAGCAACGTTGTACCCGATGTTGAGCGCACCCCACGTATCGAGTTTTTCATTTTTAGCAACATCGAAGTGGTATGTTCCTGATGCCATAACCAAGATATTTGAATATGTCCATTCGCCTTTCCATAATCCGAAGTTATACGAGTCAGTATATCCGGAGTAAGCAATTGAGCCGCCAATGCCGATGTTTTCCATATATCCCATCTCATACGTTCCAATAAATCCGGTGGAAGCGCCGCCGATGGAGCCGAGGGCAAGTTTCGCGCCGAGATATTGGTCGCCTTTATTGATGAGTGTTCGTTGAGCAAATGATACATTCGCAATTGTCATAAAGAATATTGCGGTGAGTAAGAGTTTTTTCATAAGTAAATAATAAGATTTTGATTGTGAATATAAGTTGTTTGATACCTTGAGAAATTTTGTCTCCTCACCCAAAATAGATGCTGAGAAAAATCAAGATAAAATTTTGAGCGCGAATATACCGAGTTTATTTTTTTTAACGAAATCGTTTTCGCTTTTATTGAAATTTTGTTTGAGCGAGACTTCTCAATTTCATTTAGGGAAATTCTCTTTTTCTTTTTCACTCCGAAAAACTCGTACATTTAATCCGAAATTTTTTCAAGGACGAAAATGAACATTTCCCTATTACGCTCTTTTTCTTGTACGCTTCTCCTCTGCGTATGCGCTGCTGTTTCAAATTCTCATGCGCAAAACACACTACAGCCATTCTCTTATTCTTCTTTTTCGCAAACCGGAGATCAAGTCTCAAAATTCCCGAATAACAAATTGGGGAATAAAATTTCTCCCAATGAACTCGGCGGAAGTGTCGGTTTAACGTGGGTTGACGGCGAAGTATTTTATCTCGTCAATTTTTCTCCCGAACTCACGTTTGGAAATTTCGGCGCAGGACTCGACGTAAATTTCCGCATCAATAAAGAAGGAAAACTTCAGAAAGGTGATTATGATAATCTCCGGTTTATTCGCTATCTCCGCTGGGGACATAAAGGTGATGATGTGTACGCGCGTCTGGGGGTGTTGGATTATGCGCGCTTAGGTCACGGTTTTATTTTATACAATTATAAAAACAGCCCGAGTTATGAAGACCGCCGCAATGGAGTAGAATTGGATTGGAACTTCGGTTCATACGGGTTTGAAAGCGTGTATGGCGATTTTGCGCGCGCGGGTGTTATCGGGGTGCGTGTTTTTCGCAAACCATTTAAAATGAATGCTCTCGAGGATTTTCCTATTTTAGGAGATGCTGAAGTTGGTTTTACTATTGCGAGTGACGTGCGTGAGGATGCCAAAGGACGCACCGTTGATTCGACAGGAAAAGTTCACGAAAAAGGCACTGTGGGTATCTATGGTTTGGATGTCGGTTTTCCGCTCATCCGGAAGCCGGGTATTCAATCCACGTTTTATATTGACTTTGCAAAAATACTTTCTTACGGAAGCGGCGCGGCAATTGGTTTACTGACGGATGTTCCCGATTTAGGAATTTTTGATTTATCATCGCGTATTGAACGCCGTTTTCCCGGGAAAAAATTTATCGCGAATTATTTCGATACATTTTATGAAATTGACCGGTTAACGAAAATCAAGTACCTCGAAACTCTCACTAATCCGAGTCCCGGAATTTTTGCAGACCTCACCGTTGGATTATTTAATACGCTGTATGTAGTCGGTACGTACCAGCAATTGGATGATATTGATGAAAGCGGCATTCTTCACGTAGGAACTTCGACGGGGACGTTGATTCCGGTGATAGATGCCGAAGCGGGGTACGATAAAAAATTTATAAAAAACTTTGAGGATTTGCGAACGCTCGATGAACGCTCGTTGATGTACGTTTCTGCTGGGTACAAACCGTACCCCTTTATGAAAGTCGCTTTGATTTATACATGGACATTTAAGAAAAATACAAAAGGAATCTATGAAGCGCAGGAACGCGTCGAGCAGCGTGTAACGTTTTCGTATCCGTTGTAGTGTGACTGTTTACTTGAATATTCTACATTGAGTATTCTGTATTGAATATTTTAGAACCTCCGTTAAATGTAAAATGCAGAATGTAGAATGTTCAATATTCAATGTTCAATGTTCAAGTTATTTTACTTCCGAATAAATACCATTTATGCTCACGCACTACTACACACTCGCGCATCTTGCAACCGAATTTCACCATCTCTGCGCGGGTGCGGTGATTGAAAATATTTTTACGCAGGAAAAAGAGCAATTAATATTATCAACGCTCGACCATGGAAATATCCTCATTTCCTGCGGAAGGAAAGATTGCTACATCTATCATCGTGAAACTTTCCATCGGGCAAAACGCAACACGCGGGAATTTTTTCCTGAACTCCGTGGAAATATCATCAAACGGGTTTTCATTCACGACGATGACCGGATTATTATTTTTCAGTGTTCATCGGGTGTGGAAATCTGGTGCGCGATGTTTCGGGGAAACGCAAACGTGTTGATTGTGGATTCTGCAGGAATCGTTACTCAATCATTTTTGAAATATCCCTTTGGCGCAGGCGGGGATGATATTATCGGCAAGCCGCTCGAATTGAAACAACGGAAAAAAATCTCTTCGACGTTCACCGCAAAAGAGTGGGAACACCTCATTGATAATCATTTTCAATTTTCACTCTCCGCTTTTCTTAAAATCCGCGTTGGCATTGTCGGGCAAATTATCATTGATGAAATATGCAGCCGTTCCTCGCTCGAACATACGCTCCGCCTCGAAGAACTTTCTCCTGAACAACTCCGCCAATTCGGAATTTCGTTGAAAGAGGTATTGAACGAACTCGAACATCCATCGCCGAGAATTTATCGTACAAACGGAAGACTACCTGAATTTTCCATTATACCGTTACAAGAACAACCAAACCAAACATTTCAAATATTTGAGAGTGTGAATGAAGGAGTGCGTTCGTTTATTTCATTACAGAGGCGCGGGGAACGTTTTCTTGAGTACAAAAATTCCATTCTTTCGTCGCTGAAAAGTAAAAAAAATCGTTTTGTCCGTTCACTCGAAGAAATAGAAAAACAAATTCTACACAGTTCACGCGCGGAAGAATACGAATCAAACGGAAAATTACTTCTGGCAAATTTATCTGCGCTGCAAAAGGGAATGACGGAAATCCAACTTCCCGGTTTTATGGATTCTGAGTGCCTGAATACCATTTTATTGGACAAAAAATTAACTCCTGTAGAAAATGCAGAACGGTATTTTGAAAAAGCAAAGCACGCAAGACGCGCGTACGAAGAATTACACGTCCGGAAAAAATTATTGAACGAACATCGAACACACATTGATTTATTAATAGAGGAACTGACCTCGCTTGAAACATTGGATGCCTTTGAATTATTTATGAAAGAACGAGAACAGGAACTAACGGAAGCCCGCGTTTATATTTCCAAAGAGGAAGAAGACGATGCAAAAATTCCCTTCCGCGCATTTACCGTGAGCGGCGGGTTTGATGTCTGGGCGGGGAAAAGCAGCGCGAATAATGAACTGCTGACAATGCGATATGCAAAAGCCAATGATTTATGGTTTCATGCGCGCGGGGTAGGGGGGAGCCACGTTGTGTTAAAAGTAAACTCAAAAACTGCAACGGTACCGAAGGAAGCAATTCAACAAGCCGCAAGCATAGCCGCATATTACAGCAAACACCGCAAAGCAAAACTTGTTCCTGTTGCGTACTGTGAACGAAAATTCGTACGGAAGCCAAAAGGGGTGCACGAAGGAACGGTAACGATTGAGCGTGAGACGGTTATTTTTGTTGAACCGAAATTACCGCACGGGAAAGAAAAGTAAAAAAAAAGCGATTCTCCTTTCGAAGAATCGCTTTGGGTATTCTTTACGATTCGTCTTACTTCATCAGTAACATCTTCTTGGTAGATACGAATTTTCCTGCCTGAATCTTATAGAAATAGACTCCGCTGGAAAATTTTCCGGCATCAAAATTGACGCTATGGAAACCGAGGGATTGTACTTCATTCACCAGCGTTGCAACTTCGCGTCCCAACACATCGAAAATCTTCAATGAGACAAATTCACCTTGCGGTAATGCGTACTCAATTGATGTGGAAGGATTAAACGGATTCGGATAGTTTTGCATTAACTCGAAGGTGAGTGGTATTTCCTTCACATTGTCTTCCGTTCCGAGCGCTTCGTCAACTGCATTTAATCCGCCGGTGAGTAATCTTGTTGCAGGAGAACCGGGAGGACTATCTATAGCCGGACGGAGAGAGCGAATATCCACACCAAAAGTTGCTACGTTAAAGTTGGAAGAATAATTCGCGATAGCGTTTAAACTATCTCTTCCGCGGAACTGGTACAGGGGCGCAGTTTCAGCAGAGGGGAATGACTCGAGCACATCGGGCCACGTTCCCACCGTGCTATCTGCCTGCCCTCCATTGACCGCAACACCGACAATACCTTGATTCGCGCCTGTGGTTGGTCTATCCGCAACAAAATTAATTCCGAGATAATTGTTCATCAAATCCAAATCAATATTTGTGGAACCGGTACGACCATGTTGCCAACCGAAATCTTCTGAAAAAATAATAAGTTTCGATTTTGTGGATGTTGAACTTCCGCCCGCATTGAGGTAGGATTTAATGGAATCACGTTGAGCAAGGGAAGAGGTGCTTGTTGCTTCGCCGAGCCAAATAACTTTTGAATACCCCAGCATGGTAAAAGTGATGGTGGAAGTATTTCCTCCGCGGTTTTGAACGTCGTACGTAATTCCCATATTGTCGAGGTTGTTCTTAATGGAATCCCGACTGGTACGTCCGTTTGCCAATGTTGAATCGTACACAACGAGAACGTCTCCACGCGCTTGTCGTTTGAACGTTAAGTCGAAGGTTTCTGTTGATTGTAATGAATCGCCTGCGCCGTACGCCCACACCGCCCATTGACCGTTTACTGAATCACCGGGATTTAATCCCCACGAGCCGAGCATTGCATCAAGTGCGGAATTTACGGATGAAAAAGTAGTAGCGGTTCCATTTCCGTTTGAAGCAAGTGATACAACCGGTGTAGCAATTGTCGGGGTGCCGAATTTCCATTGATATGTCGTTCCTTCCCCTGATGCGCTCCATACGAAACTAACAAGTGAACCGTTTTGGACGGAAGTAATAACGCGACTTCCATTTACAGGAGAAAGCAAATTAAACGACGTCAGTGCAGGAACAGCACGTTTGAGTGTTATATTCCGTGGACCGTTTT
>Ga0207952_1000680_pt1 | contig 21896 bp, 28 predicted proteins | sample SubbioR12Aug_8Ca_FD_184831 | JGI IMG/M metagenome (GOLD analysis project Ga0207952, IMG submission 184831) | Serpentinite rock and fluid subsurface biosphere microbial communities from McLaughlin Reserve, California, USA - CR12Aug_8Ca (SPAdes) | ecosystem: Environmental > Terrestrial > Deep...
TTTGTATTGCATGATCAACAGACCAATTCCCAGTTACTTGTGGAGAAAGATCACATATCACTGCATTAACTTTTCTTTCAAAATAAGACATAATTTCATCAACTACAAACTCATTTTCAATATTTTCTCGAATTATATGAGCTCCAGGTATTTCCTCGACATATGAAGTATCAATGCCCATTACCTTACCTTTGTTTCCAGCAAGTTTTACTGCCATTTGAGTCCAGCCTCCTGGAGCACATCCCAAATCAAGAACATAAAATCCAGGTCCAATGATTCTATAAGATTGATTTAGTTGTTTGAGTTTGTATGCAGCTCTACTTCGATAACCCTGTTCATGTGCTAACTTTCTGTATTGATCTCGACGTGCGTCTATTAATTTCATTTGGCTTTCGTAGGTTTTTTCATCTCTGATAGTACCCAGTCTTCAATGAATTGACAATTACGTGGGCTTATTTCTCCTTCAAGCGAACATTTTTGTTCAACGGGACAAACAAGGCATGGGGCATTTTCAATTGACAAAGTGCTGATAGGAGTTTTCTTTAGAATTAATTTATACGTCCAACGACCTTTATCAAGAATTTTTTCTCTGTAAATAGTTCCCATTCTTTCTAACTTTAATGCAAGTCGAGAGCCATCCCTACTAGTTAGCTTTAATTTTTTCCAAAGTTCACTTTGAAACATTCCACTAGATTCACGTTCAGCTAAAACATCACATATTTTATTTGTGAGTCTTTCCATGTCAACTTTTTCAATTTGGAAATTTTCAATTTCTTCATCGGTAAGTTGTTCTTCTAATTCTTCTTCTAATGTTTTTTCAGCTTCTTTTTTAATTTCTTCTAATTCTTTCTTAGTAAGCTTTTTTGGTTTAGGTGCTGCTTCTTTTTTTGCAGGTTTCTTTTCTTTAGGTGCTGCTTCTTTTTTTGCAGGTTTCTTTTCTTTAGGTGCTGCTTCTTTTTTTGCAGGTTTCTTTTCTTTAGGTGCTGCTTCTTTTTTTGCAGGTTTCTTTTCTTTAGGTGCTGCTTCTTTTTTTGCAGGTTTCTTTTCTTTAGGTGCTGCTTCTTTTTTTAAAGTAATATCGGGTGTTTTATCTTGTTTTTTTGCCATCAAATCACCTTAATTTTTAATATAACTCCTAATCATACAATAATTCATTCCTATTTAATGGTAAATTTTCCACTTGTGGTTATACTACTCTTTTGATTCTGATCGGTCATTTTCACGACTAGATCATACTGTCCAGGTTTATCAATTATTTCAGAGAAATCATCATCAATAGGTAATAGAGAGTTGTTTTCATCAAAACATTGTTTCAAAAACCCACTTTGGGTAACTACAGTATGTTTTCCAGAGTAAACAGTAACATACAGATCTCCACAATCAAACTGAGAATCATCAACCTTTACTTGAATTTGAATAGGGGCTGAAACAGAATATTGATTTTCTAAACCAATAATGGATATATCTTCATCATTTTTCATGATTTCAGAATTGGTCATGGGCCACATGTTGAGTTCACGATCCGGTGATTGAAGAACATCAGCCAAAACAACAGTACCAAAAGCAATTGAAAGTACAATGGGCAAAACAAATACAACATATACTAAACTTGTTGCCATTTCGTTTTTCACCTGTAAATCCCTTATATCTATTTAGCAAAATTCCAATACGCATGATGAATTTGACGAATGAGTTAAATCGGACCCGACTAAATATTGCTAGATGCGACTTAGAAAATTTAGAGTTAGAGCATATCGTTGCATTCACGATTCTGGTGAAATTACTGTTGGTGATTTAGCAGCGTTTGTTGGAAGAAATGAAAGTGGAAAAACAACAATTTTACAAGCTTTAACATTATTAAATAAAGATGAAAAAATTTCAGATTTAGATCTTTGTGATGAATTATCAGAAGAATTGAAAGGAGAAGTTACACTAGCTGAAGGAGAATTTGAATTAAGTTCAAACGAGATTAAATTAATCAAAGAAGCGTTTCCCGGTTTACCAGATATAAGAAAAATAAAATTATTTAGAACAAATAAAATACCCAGAGTCCAATACGAGTTTGAAGATATTCAGATTAGTGATGAACGAAATAATGAGATAAACTCTTGGGAAAATTTTTCAAGGCAGATTAAGAATTTTTTAGATACTATACCAAATCATCTTAGAATTCAAATCAATACCGAATTATTTGACGGGCCTCCACCAAAAAATCAGCAGATATTCAATAGTGGAATGGCTGAATTTAGTAATCAATTTCACGTAATAGCTGTTCAAGAGCCTAAAGTAATAGAAGAATGGCAAAAAATATACCATAATCCAGAAAATCAGTATCATAAACTTCTTAGCGGTAGTAGCGAAAAATCAGCTTTAGAGAATTTCATTGCCTCTGAATTACATCCTCGATTTGTTTATTTTTCTGATTACAAAAAAATCTATGGCAATATCAATCTCAATGAATATCTTAGAGAAGAAAAAGGAGTCAGGGCAAGCTCAATAGAATTTATTGAAGAATTTGACAAGGCTGAAACGGTAAGAAATCTTTTCTATTTGGCAGAATTAGATATTAAAGCATTAGATGAAGTAAAAGAAACTCCATCAAAATGTATTAAATTATTGAATACGGCAAGTAATAGATTAACTAAGAAATTAAATCCAGCATGGAAAGGCGATCCAATCCATGTTGAATTAAGATACAATCCAGGAAATATCATGAGTGTAGTAATTTCAGATATTCATCGTGATGGAACAGTTACAAATACCGGACTGTTAAATAGAAGAGCAGAGGGTTTCAAATGGACGTTTTCTTTTATTGTAAACTTTGCAGCAGAAACACAAAGAGCAGAGCTTAAAGAAGCAATATTACTTCTTGATGAACCAGCAAGAAATCTTCATCCTACTCAACAAAGAGGAATTTCAGATTTGTTAAAGAACCTTGCAGGCTCAAATCAGGTTTTGTATGCAACGCATTCACCATTTATGATTTTTGATTATACTCCAGGAAACTTGTTGGTTGTAGAATTAGATAAAAGAAAACACCTTAGTAAAATTTTTTATGATTACTGGAATGCAGATGATAAAACACTAACTCCTATTTTATATGGATTATCAAGAGGGTTAGTCGAATCGATTGTAGATAGAGAAATTGGAACTAATTCAAGACCAGTAATTATTGTGGAGACAATGTCAGATGCGATGTATCTTAATGCTTTTGATAAATTCTTACAGGATCCAAACATATCAATGAATCCACTTAATGTAGTAGCTGCTTATAATAAAAATTCAGTGTTACCTCTAGCAATATTTTACAGAAATCATGGATATAGGACATTTATTTTATTAGATGATTCAGATGAATCAAAACAGATTTCAGCTCAACTATCATCAAATGATTTTTCACCGATACAGACAATACTTTTTGAGAGGGATGGTAAAAATTTGGAATCAATCGAAGATTATATTGTTCTAGAAGACTATCTTCATGCAGTCAATCAAACTTATGAGATCAGATTAAGAAAAGAAGGATATTCAAATCTTAAACCACTTGATGTAACCTCAAAGGGAAAGAAGGGGGTTTTAGAGAACTTAAGAAAAATTTGGGAAGAACATAACGATGATGATTGGGGTCAGTTTGATAATGAAGAGATTACAAGGTATATTTGTGAAAAAATTACCTTAGAAGAAACTGATTTCTTATCAGATAAGACTAAAGACCAGTTTAGAACATTGTATAGATTAATTGCTGAAAGAATTCGACAGTATCAAAACGTCACTACAAAGGCAGATTTAGCCAAATTTCAGAGAGCAAGAAATTAGGATTAAAGAAGTTTACTAATGAAAAATACTCCATCGACAAATACAAAAGCAGTAAAATATCCTTTAAGGTTTAATTGAGACATGAAGTGGTTTGAAATTATGAGTAAATCCTCAATTAGAGGAGTTTTCCTTTCGATAGTCTTATGTTTATCAGTTGCAATTATTATTCCAGTATATGCTGAAGGAAATGTAGAGGCAAAAAGTTTTTCATTTGAAGAAACTACGATTATTGAATTTACTAATACTGGAAATGCCGATGTAAGTGCATTTAGAATTTGGCTAGGCAGTGATAATAACTTTAAATCATTTAAAACAGAAAATGGATGGATTGGTGAAAAAACTCCTCAAGGTGTTATAATATTTACTTCATCATCAGAAGTTATCAAACCAGGAGAAGCAATAAAGATTGGAATTAAAACAGATAAAATATCTTCAGGAATTAATTGGAAAGCACTTGATAAAAGTGACCAGCAAATAGAAATTGGAAAAACGATTGCAGGAGAATTACCTAAGCCGGTAACAAGTTCTAAACCAGTACCAAAAGCAGATACAATAGTTTCAGAAGGAGGAATATTAGAAAATTCTGTATTTAGAATTATCCCAGAAAAACCTAATGTTGGATCAACTATTAGAGTAACTGGAGATAATTTTGGTAAATCGCAAGAGTTAGACTTTTTAATAAATGATAATAAAATTTCCAGTTTCACCACAAATGACGCAGGTTATTTTATGGCAACAGTAAAAATTCCAGAAAATATTGATCCAGATAGAGTAGATTTTATAATTAAAGATAAAGCAAATCAAGAAAAGAAAGTTAGTTTAAGATTAGGAGACTCAAATAATAGAATTCCAGAATCAAATGTGATTAAATTAACAATTAGTGGTGTGCCAGAAATATTACACAGAACAGACTTTTTAGAAGTTTCAGGTACAGGTCAACCTAATAGCGGCATCACAGCAACAATCAAAGATCCAGATGGAAAGATTATCAATACACGAACCGCAAAAACAGATGCTAAGGGCAATTGGAAAGTAGCTGAACCAATAATTATTCCTCTAGATGCACCGTTTGGAAGATATTCCGCAGTTATTTCAGATGGTAGGGAAGAGATTTCAACCACATGGATGATAGAAACCTCAAAAGTAATTCTCATAAAGCCAATAACATTGAAATTTAATCCTGGAGAGACTATGAAATTTAACGGTACTGCATTACCAAATAAATCACTAGAGTTAATTTTAGAAGATCCACTTGGTGAAGAAAAAATTTCAGACATAATTGAGATAGATGAGACAGGAAGTGTTGAGTTTGAATATCCAACTATAGCTAATGTAGACAAGGAAGGTACATGGACATTAATTGCAGAACAAGACGGCACTAGAGAATTTATTTACGCAGGATTGGGAGAAATACCATCAATTCCAATTAACATTCAATTTGATAAATTAAATTACAAATCAACAGAAACTGCCATAATATCATTAAGTGGAAAGCCTTCTGATAAGGTATCATTATTAATTATCGACCCATCAGATAAAACAAAAATAATTGAAGATGGTAAAAGTTCAGTTTCCATCACATTGGGCCAGGATGGTAGAAAAACATACAATTTAGGACTAAGCGGATATGCTTCAGGAGCATATACTGCGGTTGTAAATAAAGGTGCATCTAAAAGCTCCGAGGTATTCACAGTAGGTCTACAAACGGGTTCTGGTGCGATAAAAATTGGTAGTACAAAATTAGACTATAGGCCAGGAGAACCAATTTTAATTTTGGGAGATACTAAAGAAAACTCAATTTTAACAATTACTCTAAGTGATCCTGATGGAACAGTATGGAAAACTAAAGAAATATTTTCAGATAAGAAAGGAAAGATTGCAGATGACAGTCTAAGATTACCATCAGCAGCAGAGCCAGGAATATGGAAGATTAATGCAAAAAGTGGTTCAAATTTTGATAATATCGAGATTGAGGTAATAACATCTAAAGAAGAAGGATTAACAGTTACAGTAGAACAAGGAATAGAAATATCAGGATATGGAAAAAGTCTTAATTTCAAAGTAATAAATGCTCAACAAACAGTAGAAATGGTAATTCAAGATTCAAATGGCAAAATAATAGAGACGTTAAGATTTCCATCTAACAAAGCAGGTGAAATCAAACAGCCATGGTTTATTCCAAAAGGCACTGTACCAGGAACGTATACTATCAAAGTAACTGATGCATATAATACTGCGGAAACTACATTTACTATAAAATAACTTCAAACAATTTTATTCCACCTATTTTAAATTCTAGATATGAATCTTAAAGAAAAAATATCTGAATTTCCAAATTTTCCTAAAAAAGGAATATTGTTTAGAGATTTTAGTCCACTTTTGAAAGATCCATCAGCATTATCATTTATTGCAGATGAATTTGCAAAGCATTTCCATCCAAAAGACGTTGATTTGTTTGCAGGTATAGAATCAAGAGGATTTTTACTGGCATGTATTTTGGCTACAAGATACAATAAAGGAATGGTAATGATTAGAAAAGTAGGAAAACTTCCAGGTAAAACTAGTAAATTATCATATAAAATTGAATATGGTCAAGATACAATTGAAATTCAAAAAGACATAGTCGGTGAAGGACAAAAGATCCTAATTTGTGATGACTTACTTGCCACAGGAGGAACTGCAAAAGCTTCTGCAAAATTAATAGAAAAAGTGGGTGGAAAAGTTGCAGGATTTGCATTCATTATTGAGTTAACAGAACTAAACGGAATAAAAGGAATAAATCAATACAATTGTAAATCATTGGTCAAGTATTAACATGGAAAAAGATGTAGAGATTGGAATTTTTGGAGGAACTGGAATTTATGATTCAGGAATACTAGAAAACCCACAAGAAATTACAATAGATACACCGTATGGAAAACCATCAGATTCTATCACAGTAGGAATTTTCAAGGGAAGAAAGATTGCATTTTTACCAAGACATGGAAAAAAACATACAATTCCTCCACACATGATAAACTATAGAGCCAATATTTGGGCTTTCAAAGAATTGGGAATCACTAGAATAATTGCACCTTCTGCAGTTGGAAGTTTGAAAGAAGAGATAGAGCCAGGTCATTTTGCATTACCCACTCAGTTCTTAGATTTCACAAAATCAAGAAATGGGTCATTTTCAGAACTTGGAAGAGTTATTCATATCTCGGTAGCAGATCCATTTTGTCCTGAATTACAATCATCAATTCTTAAAGTGATAAAGGAAAAAAACTTCCAAATTCATCAAGATTGCACATATGTTTGCATTGAAGGACCAAGATTTTCTACCAAGGCTGAATCAAAATTTTACAGAAGTACAGGGGCAGGCATTATTGGTATGACGTTAGTTCCAGAATGTCAGCTTGCAAGAGAAGCTCAAATGTGCTATGCATCAATTTCAACAGTTACAGATTATGACGTATGGGCAGAAAAACCAGTAACAGCTAAAGAAGTTTTGGAAACGTTATCAAAAAACGTAGAACGAACAAAAAAAGTTCTAACAGATTTAATCAATCAAATTCCAAAAACAAGAAGTTGTTCTTGTTCTAAGGCTTTGGCAGAAGCTGAATTCTAGTCATCAACAAAAGATTCTCTTTTCAAACCCTCAGGTAATGTAAGATCTCCTTGAAGAAGATTCAGTTGTAATGAATTTATCACATCGTCAACATTATATCCTAATTTTTCTAATTCCTTTTCTGTAATTTTAGAAATTTTTGCACCTATGTTTTGACCTCCAATTCTTCCAAACGCTATTGCATTGAATCTAAAGGAATGAGCATCGATTGTAAAAGTACCAGTTATTTTGGCTGCCATCTGGCTTCCATGAACATTATTAATGTGAACTTTAAGATTCATTTAGATTTCTACTGCTTTGTTGATATTATCATCAACCAAAAAGCTCCAGTGTTTATCATCTTCAACTTTGAAATTATTTACTTTCAGAGAGACTATTTGTTCATCTAAACATTCATGTTTTATTTCAGAATTTTCTTTCAGTCTAACTAATTTCCATTTGTATTTTCCCTGCTGTAATTTACATACAGTAACGCCCCATTTTGCATCGGGATCTATTTTTGGCATTCCTACCAAATCTGCTAGTTCTTCAATTCCGAGCTGTTTTTCCTCACAAAATCGTTTCTTACATACACCGCATCTCCAGACATCAACTGAGCCTATGGTTCTCTCGTCAATGTTGATGTTAACTACTCCAAAATACACTGGTTGATGTTTACAGGATTCGGTATCAATACTCAATGTTGTTCACAAAACATTAGGATTATTTAGTTCTTGCATCATCATATGATTTTTCTAGAATCACACCTATATTGTCAACAATCTTATTTCGCTTAAATTCAATATTTGCACGTTCACAGAATTTTCTATACATGTTTACAGCGGTAAATCTAGGATGCATCGCTTCAAACTCAGTTTCAGAAATATCTATGAAAGCACCCAATGTCATTAGTTCCTTAGCAGTTTTAAAAGCGTCCTCAGTTGAAATATTTAGTTTTTCTGCAATTGTTGCAGGTGTCATTTTCCCATGGCATGTAATTAAGAGAAATACTTTAGCTTGCAATGGAACTAGTTTTATTTCTGAAATTAGATCCTTTTCAACTCTAGAAATTTCCATCACTTTTAAAATAAAATCTAAGCAAATAAAGAATTATTTTGATTCCCTTTTTACCAATAGTTTCTTTGATATTTTTAACGAGAACCCCATAGCAATAAAGTGAATTACGCCTCCTATTATTGCAGCTTGCATCAAATTATCAAGAACATACCACGATATTGCAAAAGATGTAATTGATGGAACTGTAACAATTACAGCAATAATTGAGCCTTTCAAAAAAATCTCTTTCATAGTAAGTTTACCGGTTTTATTATCACTAGACAATAGACAATTTTCAAAAATTGGTAATAAAAATCAAAGATACTTTATATTTGGTCAGAGTCAAATTGGGTTACTTGGCAAGTTATAAGGGAACCTATTCAAATGAACAATCGTTAAACTTTGTAATTCCAATAATGGTAATTTTATTTCTAGGAATTATTTACATAATGACCCAAAGAGCAGGTTCTGGTTTTGTCAGTTTTATCCTAATTGGAGCTGCGGCGATTACAATGTTTTATTGGATTCATGTTCTAAAGAAAATGACCAAGGACCAAAAACCAGTATACAATGCTAGAGAGCAAGAGACTAAAAATTGGGTTTATGATTTGATCAAAGGAGATGCAGATTTTGTATTTGTATCAGAAGTTCCTGGCCCAGAAGACAAGATAGCAGTTAGATTAATTGATGGTGTATTGTATATTCGCGGATCTGGAGGATTTTCAAAAGAAGTTCCAATAACAGGTTCAAATGAAATGCAAATTCAAGATTTCAAATATAGAAACGGCGTACTTACACTAAGAATAAAATAACTACAAACTTTTTGCAAGTTCTAATTTTTGTGGGAGATATTTATCAGTAATGTTTGTCAAACCATATTTTGAAAATGCTTCCAATTCAGCTTTTCTTTTAATTTTAAGAAATACATCTAGCTCTTTTTTCCAAATACCTTCCTGATATCTTGGATCATTTTGTAAATCATAGCATCGTTTAATGTCTGATTCAGTCATTGGAATTGTAGGAAGTTTGAATTTTTCAATATCAGTAGCCCATACACCTACCCATTTGGCATCAGGAACAGTGAGTTCTCGAAGATGTGCAGCATTTGCTGATCCAGATTTTATTACCATTGCAATATGTTCTCCATACACATCACCGTCTGTCAAAATAATTACTGGAAGTCCTAATTCATCATGAAGTCTTTTTAAAAGAGTTCTAGTAGAACGAGGAGCTTGTCCTCCAGTATTAATGATAATAGATTTGAATTTCTTATCAACTTGTTCTTCAACAAATCTTGTAAACAAACCACCTTTCTCAATTGCAATTACAATTTCAGCACTCGTATCTAATAATTCAGCAGTAGTAAGACTGGGGCCGATGGCGTACCCATCAGGATGGTTTGAAAGATTCATTTTTTTACCTTCGTATCCAGGAATTGTATATTCTATATTCAAATCTCCGAAAATTGAGCTTCTTTCTTCAGGAAAAATATGAAAATCTTCCCGGGGTTTTGATAATACGGCTTCGAGATCTACTATAATGTTATCAGATTCAGATTGATCTTCAAACTCAATGGCGAATGCTTGAGATGAATAGTATACATCTCTTAATGTGGATGATTTTTTTTCTTGTGTTAATCTGTTAGCAAAAAATGCCAACCACATTAATTGGGTAAATGATCTTAATTGAGATGAGTTTCTAGAACTTCTAACAGCGGCAGAGTTTCCTAAGATATATTGTCTAAGTTTTTTATCATAAACAATATTACTTACTGATCTGCTAGGTATTGAGAATTTTGGAAATTGCCCATTATCTAAATCACCATAAACTTTAGCACCGTGATCTTTTAGGGCATCAATGATATTCTGCTGTTTTACTTTTGCTTTTTGCTTACGATCTTTAATTTTATTTGTCGTCAACTGTAATCTCCTCTTCTAATAATTTCTTATAATTTGGTTCTTTAGTCTTTCCAGAAAGCTCTGTACAAAATTGCGAGATGAGTGGTAGATATTTTGCATATAGATTTGCTCTCTTTTTTGCCATCTCGGCTTGACCACGTTTTGACATGTATGCTGCAAGTTTCCTAGAAAGAAATTGCAAACCCAATCTTAATTCACGTTCAATTTCTTGTCTATCGGCAACATTTTCTTTTCCAACTGTTTTGTAAGGTATTCTAGTTGAACAAATATGAGATACGATAACAAATGGAGGTTCACCTTTGACTTTATACCTACTCCAATCAGTATCATTTACAACTTTGAGAACTACATCGCTTCCTTCATCATAAAGTAATGGAATTCGATTAGCATAACGATAAACATGTGGCCCACCTGGTCTAATTTCACCACCATAAGCAATACCCATCTCCACAACAAAAGGAAAGCCAGAATACGCAGATGCTGGACGCTGAACCACTGCGCAGAAATCAGGCTTGAAGAATTTTTTCATACCTTTCTCAAGTGGTTCTTCCCCCAGAGGAGCTAAACAGCTAGGATCAGGTGAAAGAAAATCCTCAAATTTCTGTAATGAATCACTTAGCTTTACAAGTTCTTCATTTGTCAATGATCCCATCCGTTTTTCAGGTTTGAAACCTGCAAACTCTGCAAACTTTACTGCAGTTGAAGGTCCTATTCTTTGAAATCGTTTAGTCAAAAATGCAGTTAGTGTTTCACCCTGAACCGTACCAGTTAATTGTTTATAGTAAGGATTATCAGAATCAAGATCAATTGTTTTTGCTTGTGAATCACCAAAATCCCAATAGTATAATTTTTTATTTGGTACATCAATATCATCAATTCTAACTTTACTGAGTTTATCAAAATCCATTTCAAGAAATGACATTAAAGAAATAACAACTCTTACAGGTCTCGAAAGAGTTTTCCAACGTTTTGCTGCTTTATCCATAATTCCAGTAAATGTGAGATTTTTTTTTGCCAATCCTAAATCTTTTCTAACTTTTTCAATCATTATATCATCAATGTTTGGAATTTCGAATTGAGATTCAACCATCATACGTCGAATTGTTTCAACATCAATACCATGTGCATGTGGTCTAATGATTGTCGGTGCAGGTGGCATCTCATTTACAATTTTAGAGTAATGGAATTTTTCTCCTTTAGGATCATCAAAAGTTATTGTTGCATATGGTGTAATCAATGAGGTCTCATAAACATAGTCTTTAATTTTTGAACCTGCTTTTGCATAATCGCCTTCAAGACAAATACTAACTGAAAGACCTCTTTTTGTTACTTCTTTAGTATTATGTTTTAAAATCACAGGTTTATTTTTTTGAATATCCAACAGCAATTCAAACTCGTCTTGAATTTTTCCATCAGTGGAACTTTTTACATAAACTGGTTTGTTTGTGGTAATTTGTCCATATAGAATTGCCATTGTAGCTCCTAGACCAAACATTCCTCGTGCCTGTTTTAATCCAAATTTAGAGCCATAAAGCACAGTTCCAAAGGCTAATGGAACATGTTTAGATTCTATTCCAGGGCCATTATCTTTTACAGTTAGGATGTATGGTTTAGGATCCGGAGCATCTGGATCAACTGCTTTTATTAAAAGATGAACATCTGGAAAGATTCCTTTTTGATCACATGCATCTAAAGAGTTTTCTACAAACTCCCTTACAGCGGTATAAAGTGATCTAGTAGGATTACTAAATCCGGCTAGATCTCTATTCCTATAAAAAAACTCACTTGGTGAGATCTGATTAAATTTTTCTTTAATAGAAGACATCTTGATTTTCCCACAATTGCATTTTTTCTTGTTTACTTTTTCTATTTGCTGCCTCTAATTTGTTGTAAACGGCACCATGTATGCTACCATTTGATATAGAGGATATTGCATCTACAACCAATTTTAGTTTACTAGTATCTCCAATTATTGAAACAGTTTTTCCATATACAGAAATATGAGTCCCAGTTAAATTTTCCATGTTTTTTCTTGCCTTACCGCCTTCTCCTATAATTCTCCCTTTTATCCTTTCAATATTTGCATTTGATTTTCCTGCAAACTCTCTCAAATCTATCACGTGTAATGCATTTTCACCCTTTAGTAAACTCATTGCATTATCAGGAGAAAAACCTCTACCTATTGCAGTTACAATCTCCATAGCTTTGAAAGGTTGAATACTTTCAACATCACCGTTAGATTTGATAAAAACTTCGCCAGATTCACCATCAATATCTAAAGTGACATAACATAGTTGTTCGATCTTAGATTTTACTGAACCAGATTTACCAATTAATACAGCGATACGTTCATTTGGAATTCTAAGTATTTTTTCAAAACTCATCCTACAATATCCTCAAATATTTTAATTGGATCTTCAACTGAAATTCCTCTTTTTGAAAAGAATCTTGTTATGTTATTAATGTCTCTTTTAAGAAATTCTTGAGCATTAGGGTGCCTAAGATCAACTGCAGATCCAAGATCAAAAAGAACCAACCCCCTAGAAGTTTTAAAAATATTGTATTCTGAATAATCACCATGAACTAATTGGGCCTTTTGATAAAGTCTGGTAATTATTGAAATAGATTGAACATAGTCATTTTCATCAACTTCTGATTCAAGTAGAATTTTTGCGGGTGAACCGTGCTCACCAATAAAATCCAAGGCAAGAACATTATTTGATAAATAAAGAGGTCTAGGGACAGGTATTCCACATTTGTAAGCCTGTGTTAAATTTCGATATTCTTTTTTTGCCCATAAATAAATCAGATTTTTTGTACCTCTTTTTATTTTTGAAAATCTTGGATCACCTGTAATGTATTGTTCGCGTTTCTTAAAATTTGAAGCACTGATCAAATAAATTTTTAATGCAACATCTTTATTTTTTTCATCAACAGCCCAAAATAAAACAGATTCTTTTCCTGCACTTACAGGACCATTTACATATGCAATAATATGATCTGTTATCATCTTGTATAATGTCATAACAGTTGGTTTGTCTAAGACTTCGTTGATCACTTTACCTTTTTTGAATCCATCATCCAATCCTCCTTTTTTGGATTTTGAAGTTAATTTATGATCAACTTTGGATTCTAGTTTTCTACTTAGATCATCATATAACAAATCATCAGACATTAGATCATCAGACAATGAATATCATCACACTTACTAGATAAAAGAGATTTCCTTTAGTAAATTTGATTTAAAAAATACACTAGATGTCGATCGATAAAATAATTTCATAGTTATCCATTCAATGACTTTACATTTTAAAAACGATCAAAAAAGGCACTCCAGAAATTTTTTTTACTCCATTTTCAGAACCAATTCCAAGTTCTAAAGAAAGAGAGATAGTATCTTTGCCAACCATATTAATGATGTTTGAACTTTCTAGCAATTTTTTAGCTTCATCAATTTCAATTATTTCATTACCATAATAGCTCTCACTAATTTTCATGGTCAACTCATTTTCAGATATAATTTTTCCAAGAAGTTCTGCATCGCATATATTTAGCATTAAATTTTTTTGATATTCAGTAATTTTAACTGAGAATCGCATTACGCATATTTACCTTTTAGAGTAGATTTAGCACCACAAGCTTCACAAATCAAAAATGAGATTCTGTTTTCTTTTAGTATTTTTGTATCAGGACTTTTGCAAGTATGACATTCAAGATAATCTTTAACATAAATTTGGAAAAGACGTGTAAAGTCATCAGGAGCTCTTCTCCCAACAAACATGGCCTTATCACCTAAGCGCTCAGCTGGAACTGCAAATTCTTTAGAAAGATATTGTAAGACTTTATCTGGATCACGACGAAGCACTTTAGGAAATTCTGAAAAATTACGCAGAAATGTTTTTTGGCCTTCCCACATAACATCTACTACAGGAAGCTCAAATCTAGTAGTAGATACTTTTTTAGAATCACCTAGTTTGTCTTGAATTCTCTTAAGTAGTGTTTCGTAATCGGATTTAGCCACTGAAAATTTGTGTATACTGTACCCTATATTGGTTTTTGAAAAAGAGAAAATCGTGTGGATTTTGTTGGTCTACATCTTACCTATTCGGAAGACGTTAGTTCCACATGTTGGACAAGTGCCTTTTACAGCAGGGCGTCCATTTTTTAGTTTAGTTTCTTTGGGATCCTTTACTTGTCTTTTAGCTCTGCATTTTACGCAATATGCTTCTACCATTATGAAAAATGTCCCACGTGGTGGTATTTAGGAAGAGCCTGTGAAAATTATTTAACTATAGACTAGATGGGCGTAAATTTTCTCATACATCAATAATCAAAGATTATAAAAAATAATAAGAAATATTGTAATTTTTTTAATATTTATCATAATAATTATACATGATTGGATTTTTTTTACTATTTATTCAACATTAGACTAAATTTTGAAAGGTTTACCAGTTATAAACACCATGATTCTAGAATAAAAAAATGGCGTCTAAAAAGGGAATTATAATCACAATAATCATTTTAGCATCAATTACAGCTGCCAGTTTTCTCCTATGGATAGTACCTCAAGAAAATCCAGCAACTTTGGTTGTTTCAGACTATGAAAACTATCTTGAAGGAGTAAAGAAAATTCATCAAGTATTACAAGAATCTATAGAAACTGAATTTCAAAATCTTTTAGATGGAAATACTTCTCCAGAAGAGTATATTTCAATAACAGAAGTAACGACTTCGCAAGTTACAGCTCAAATTAGTGAGTTTGTTACATCAAAACCAACAGAAGAATGGCAAAATAGCTACATTACCTATATGGAATCTCTGAAAAAATTTAATGAGTACATCATAGAAACCAAGGTCGCAGCAAATATGCTAAAAGCCGGTCAAATAGATGCTGAAACTTTACAAAATATTGAATCATTAAGATTAGAAACGCAAGAATTAATCAAAAAATCAGACGAGTTAAGACCATAGTCAGGCTCAAAACATAATTATAATATTTATAAAAGTTGGAAATCGTTAAAAAGCAATTCAACGATTAGAAAAAGAATGTCTCAGAGATCCGACATAGAAAAAGATGTCAATGCTTCAACTTCAAACAAGTTACTAGTAATTTGTGTTGATAGAGACAATGATGTAGGTGAAAAAGCAGGCATAACTACTCCAATAATTGGGAGAGATGCATGTATTGATGCTGCACAAAGACTAGCATTGGAAGATCCTGAAGATGCAGATTCAAATTCAATGTTTGCTGCAATTAAAACATATGAAGATTTAATCAGTAAGGGATACCAAGTAGAAGTAGTAATTGTTGCAGGAGTAAAAGAAAGAGGAGTTCAAGCTGATGAAAAAATTCTTAAAGAAATTAAAAAAATATTAGAAGTATTTTCTGCAAATGGAGCAGTTATTGTATCAGATGGAGAAGACGATGAGAGTGTAATTCCGGTTATTCAAAATGTATTGCCAGTAGTTTCAGTACAAAGAGTCGTAATGAAAGTAAGCAGAAGTGTAGAGTATTCTTATGCGGTTTTTGGAAAATATCTAAAAATGTTAGCATATGATTCAAAGTATTCTAAATTTTTCTTAGGAGTTCCAGGTATTCTTTTGTTAATTGGTGGAGTTGCAACAGTATTTGGATATACTGAAGAAATATTTGCAGTGTTAGTTAGTATTTTAGGTATTTCATTTCTAATTAGAGCATTTGACGTAGATAGAGCATGGTCTAACTTGACAAGACCTACACCGATGGGTTTTATCAGAATTTTTACAATGGTCGCAGGTATTTTATTGATCTTATCATCTATTCCAACTGGAATAAGTTCTATTGATTCAGAAGTGTTAGGGGATGAGACAGAAATATTCAGAATAGTTACAGATAAAATAATAATTGGTCAATTCATCACAGGAGCATTACCAATTCTATGGATGGGTTTAGGAGCAATTTTTGCAGGAATATTACTTAGTAATTGGATAGGCGGAGTTCCAAGACAAATTACAGATATTTTAAGAATCATAGTTCTTGCAGCACTATACCCAATAACATCACAATTTATTCTCATAATGATGAATGGTGATGTTCAATCAATCACACTAGTGCCACCATTACTAGCAGGACTTGCAGCTACATTGGTATCAGCCACAATCCTATTTAGAAAATATAGAAAACACAAACATCAAGAAATGATCGTAGACTAAAAAAGTAAGAAATTCTTTACAATATCTTTATTCCTGAAAAACACTGATATCATCTAGGGTTAATTGATATGAATGGTGATTGGAAATTAATAAAATAAAAGATACAGTATTTCAATTATCAGGATTATATAGAATATATTCAAAAAGACTTGAAACTGAAATACGTGGTGGGGATATACCAAATCATCTTGCTTTAATTTTAGATGGAAATAGACGATGGGCAAAAAGACATCTCACAATTCCTAAAACAGGGCATTGGAAAGGAGCTGATGCAGTAGAAAATCTTTTGGACTGGTGTGAGGAATTTGACATAAAAATAATTACTCTGTATGCACTTTCAGCAGAAAATTTAGATCGAGATGATGATGAATTAAGTCATCTTTATGAATTAATTCGAATTAGATTGGAAAAACTGTATAATGACTCAAGAATTCATAAAAACAAAATGAGAGTTAAAGGAATTGGGAGAATAGAATTATTACCAGATTCTATTAAAGATGTTTTAAAACGATTAGATGATGTCACAAAAGATTATGATAATCATTTTCTAAATATTGCACTTGCATATGGAGGCCAAAATGAACTGGTCGATGCTGTTAAAAAAATAGCTGAAAAGATCAAAGACGGCTCAATTGATGTAAATGATATAACTAAAAAAGAAATTGAATCTAATTTATACACATCCCATTTACCACAATCATCACCAGATATGATTTTAAGAACGTCGGGAGAAAAAAGGTTGAGCGGATTTTTAATGTGGCAAAGTGCATATAGTGAATTAATCTTTATGGATATATTTTGGCCAGAGTTTAGAAAAATTGATCTGATGAGAGCCATCAGAACATTTCAAGAAAGAAAGAGAAGATTAGGTAAATAATTGGGAGAATTTTGAATTGATTGAAGAAACATCAGCAGGAGTAGTATTATTTAGAAGAGAAAACTCAAAAATTTTATTTTTATTATTAAATTATCCATCTGGGCATTGGGATTTTGTCAAAGGAAAAATGGAAGAGGGTGAAACAACTTATCAAACAGCAATACGAGAAACTCAAGAAGAGACAGGAATTACAGACATTGTATTTTTAGATGATTTTGAAGAATGGATAAAATATAATTTTCAATATCATGGGGAATTAGTTAATAAGAAAGTTGTTTTTTTCTTGGCAGAAACAAAAACAGAGCAAGTTATAATCTCACATGAACATCTTGATTATATTTGGGCAGATTATGAAACTGCGATGGAGAAAACAACATTTGACAATGCCAAATCAATTTTAACTAAATCAAAAGAACTACTTGAAAAAACTTTGCAATTGTAATTCTTTTGAAACAGATACAGGGTTCTTATCATTAATTATAGTTCTGCCAACAATAAGATAGTCAGTACCTGCAGAGAGCACATTTTTTGCGCTTCCACCCTGAGTACCAATTCCTGGTGAAAAAATATCTAATTTAGAACCTACTTTTTTGTGACAATATTGAATGATTTTTGGGAATGTTGCCCCTACTACAATTCCATCAACTTTAGAGGTAATTGCCCAATCCAAAAATAATTGATATAGTTTCTGAGATTTACCCCTCTTTATTTCCAGATCATATGATAATTTTGCTTCAGGTGCACTCATATGACATAATGTGATTACTCCCTTGTTTTCTTTGTGAGATGATTTCACCAGTTGTTTTAGACTATCTAATCCCATTATTGGGTTGGCAATCACTGCATCAAAACCCAAATTCCAAAGATGCTCAGTTGTGACTTTATTTGTATTACCAATGTCATTTAATTTAATGTCGGCAATTGTTTGTAAACCGAATTGATGGGCAGTTTTATTTATTTTAGAAATTTCTTTAAAACTTAATGGTAGTAATAGATGAAAGTTTAATTTTATTCCACAGAGATATGGATGTAATGTTTTGATATTTTTTATGGTTTTGATAGTTAAATTTTTTTCAGATGAATCGTAATCATTAGCAAGAATAATTTTGCCATTCTTTTTTGATATTTGAGAAAGTCTAGTTTTGAAGGTGGCCATAATCAACTAAGGGATGCGTCTCTTTTAATTTTATAATTTTGATGTAAGAATAACCATGTTCAGAGGGATTATCAACAAATGATGGTTCGGATCCATTATTAGTGGTGAATTTTAAAAATGGTCTTTTAGGATCTGAATCAAGAACAACATGACAAAAATAAGATGCGCCTTCTTCATTAAAATTCATAAAAACTCCAACTAGCCATTTATTTGCATGTGGAAATAAAAACAATGGAAACGGTATTTCTTCAAAACCCCAAGTAAGCTTTGCAAGACTAGAAAGATCTTCAAGTTCAATTGGCAAATATCTGTCAGCAGTTCCATTTCCAGGTTTTAATGCATCAGGAAGTGATTTTATTCTAACAATTGGAGAATATAGCTTGCTTGCATCAGATGTAGAATTTACAATATCAGATTCCTCTTTTCCACCTTTTAATCCATAACAGATGTAATGACCATCATTCTCAAATGGTGTGTAATACACAATTGGTTTTTCTTTTAATATATCCATTTGAACAGATAAAACTTTTTTTCCATTATGCTCATGAAGAAATGATACACGCGGTGCACGCTCAAGTGCACAAACGAGCCTAGAAAATTCTAACGTAGAAGAAACCTCAATGTAACGAGGTAATTTATCCACAGTTAATTTTTCCACAAATAATTTTTGTGTAATACTAAATTAAACTTACCCTAAAATTTTTCAGGCTATTTTCTTCTGTCAATAATTTCATTGACGTTCGGTCCGGTTCCAATTATTGTTACAGGCGTGTTTAATTTTTCTTCAATATTTTTTATGAATGATTGAGCATCAGCAGTAAGTTCTTCAAATGATGTTTTACCTGCACAATTTGGAAATAACACATCTAATTTTGTGATAGAGATTTGTGTTGCACTATTAAGCATAATTGCACGCCTAGCTAAATCAAAATCAAAATCAGCTGCACGCCTCTGTCGTCCAGTTACAGTTCCAAATTCAGACCAACCTTTTCTTTCAGCTTCTTCAAGAGAAAGTTCTTTTGCCAATGGTCCAGTACCAACACGTGTAACATATGCCTTGAAAACAACAATTACTTCATCAACTTTTTTTGGTCCGAGCCCAACATCAGCACATATTCCTGATGCAGTAACATCTTTTGAGGTCACAAAAGGATATGTTCCATGCCACAAAGATAAGAAAGTTCCTTGTGTTCCTTCAACTAGAACATTTTGATTTGATGAAAGTGCAGAGTTGATTTCTTCAGGAACATCTACAATCAATGAAGATAATGAATCAACATCTTTTGCAAGTTTTAAAATTCTCATGGCTCTATCGGCATTTGCAGGTCCTGTACCAGAACCAGTACTACCAATTTTTTCTTTTAATTCACCTTTAGAATCACGGAAAAGATGATTTTCCTCAATTATTCCACAGTGTTTATCAATAAATGCACGACCAGATGCATCAAAATCTTGAATCTCTTTTAATAAAACACTTGGGTTAATTACAACACCTGGGCCAATCATTACTTTTGCAGTTTTATTTAAAAATCCGCTTGGCAACATTCTGACTTTGTATGTTTTATCACCATCTCTAATTGTATGACCAGCATTTGGACCTGCTCCACCTCTAACAATAATTTTTGGGTTATCTTTTATTGCCAGATAAGAGATAATCTTTCCTTTACCTTCATCACCAAAAAATCCACCAACAACAACAGTAGAAGACATATTCTCGAACTCAAATTTCGTTTATTTAAGCTAAAGTGTTGTCAGATGATTTAATATTCAATTAAAAACAGAGTTGATCGTTGGCAGGACCTAATTATGCAGGAAATATCATAGTAATTTTAGCAAATCTCCCAGATTTTCTCAGAATACCTGTTTTGAAAAAAAGAATGGTTGAATTTTTTTCAATGAGTGATGCAGAAAAAATAGAGATCATAAATAATGCACTTGAAGCTGGGCCTACAATTCCGTTTCCAAATTTTGCTAAACTATTCAAGACTTGGTTAGAAATTCTAACTACATTACCTGAAGAACAAAGAAATGGATTATTCTCAGGGTACATCAATGAGGTCTCAAAATCACCTCAGAAATTAATTGAGTTTAATCTAGATGGGATACTAGAGATTTTCCTGACGCTAAAAAACGAGGAAAAAGAAATTCTTGTCCAATCAATTAAGAAGATAATAAATGAACTAGATATAGAAGATAAAAGAAAATTAATGTTAATTATACCAGATAATGCTAAAACACACTTGAATTTTTAAGTACCAGGTGGCTTGTCAGGTTTTCTATTATCTTCATTTGTATAATCTACAATTTCTCCTTCAGGAGTAAGTACGCCTGCAAATATTTTTTCATGTTTTTTTAATAGTTTTCTATGATCTGGCATGGACATGTCTAGTCTCATTTCATTCATTACCATTACACGGTATTCCTTCCATTCAGCCCAACACTTGTTACAAACTGGATATTTTTCAGCAACCATATCAAGTTGTTCTGTATCTGGGATGGAGTTCTTACATTTTGTACAATCTCGACTCATAGACTCTAACAAAAAAGAACTCCTTTTATCTTTTATCAAGTGAAAACCAGCAGACAGGCATTTTACGAATGTAAAGTAATAATAAATAACAAATTCAAAATCAGTTGTGAAAATAAAATGTCCAAAATGTAAGAAAAATGCAGAACTATCAATGGATTTTTCTTTTGTAAAATGCGATAATTGTGATTTAGATATGAGTTATGGTGAATATGTTAAATTCATTGCTCATAACGAGACAACATATTCAGATATTCTTGGTGACTATACAGGCAGTACTGAAGGTCAGGCTGCAGGGTCGTTAGATGAATGGGATTAACCACATGGTAAAATCATTCAGCAGATTAAAATAATTAGATTGATGAATCGATAACCATCATTGGAATTTCTACTAGAAAACATATTGAACCTAATTGGATTTTTAGTAGGACTTACAATAGGGATAATGTCACTAATTGGATTTAGAAATACAGGTAGCCCTACATTATTTCGATTAACGATTGCGTTTTTTTCAATAAGCGCAGGATTTTTTGTAATATGGGCAGGATACATGGTGGAAGATTTCATTACAAAATCAGGAAACATAGAAAGGTGGATTCAAACTCTAGGAATTGTTATTCAGACAGTAGGGTATTTTTTTATAGCATTTTCACATAGCATTAAATCATTTTTTCCAAAATCAAGATACTTTAGATCAGTTGGAATTTTTCCATTGTTTTTAGTGTCATCGGTACAAATAGAACACATCTTTAGATCTGTTTCAT
>Ga0207952_1000682_pt1 | contig 21882 bp, 25 predicted proteins | sample SubbioR12Aug_8Ca_FD_184831 | JGI IMG/M metagenome (GOLD analysis project Ga0207952, IMG submission 184831) | Serpentinite rock and fluid subsurface biosphere microbial communities from McLaughlin Reserve, California, USA - CR12Aug_8Ca (SPAdes) | ecosystem: Environmental > Terrestrial > Deep...
CAGCGCGGGAGGTGGCCGGTGAGGGGCTGGCCACGACAGGTGGTTCAGCGCGCGACAAGCCAAACCCCCGGCGCTTCGCGCAGCGAGGTGCCGCAAACCCGCCACACTTTGAATTACGCGCGAACGGTCATTGCGCCGGCCTGGCGTGGCGCGGACGGACTGGCGCGGGGCTTGCGATAAGCCATGCACTTGCCCGAAGGGCCGCAAGCACATAACGCCCGTTATGTGAAGTGCATGGCAGCAAGCCCCGTGACAGGCCGGGAGCAGAACGCGAGGCCAAGCCGGGAAAGCGGTCGAGCCGAGACGCCTTTTTCCGGCGCCCGAGAATGCTGCGGTCGACCCGCTCGGACAGGCCAAATTTAAGCGCGCGGATTCTGCTCGAGCGCGTGGCCACGGTCGGCGCTATCGCGGCAGTCCAGCCCGGGAAAGCCAGATGAACAAAACGCCTTTGCTTTTGCTGGGGAGGAGGACAACCAGGAGCAGAAGCAGGCGAGCGGTGGCGCGGGTGGGTGGCTGGCTGGCGGCATATCAGCAGCCGGAAGAACAGCAGCAGCGGGGCGTTTTGTTCGGCGTAGGCCCGGCGGATTTTTGCCGGGCCGGGCAGCCCGTGACTCGGTAGGTGACGCCAGGCGAGCGGCCTTTTGCTGGCCTGGTGACACCGGGCCACGAAGGAGCGAAGCAGCGGCAAACGAAGGCACCGGCGGAAGGCGAGCGCGGGGTTATGCGCTGGCCTGGGGAGATCGAGACGCGGGAGGCCGGGCAGGCGAGCGGCCTTTTGCTGGCCTGCCCGGCCGGGTGGCGAAGCTCGGCGCAGCGGTCGGGCGGAGTGCCGGCGGAGCACTTGCGCGCAGCGCTGGTGCGGTCAGTTCGTATCGTCGCTATAAGACGGACAGTTCTGACTATTCTGACCGCCTCGCCTCATAGTGTAGAGACGAGGCGGCCAAAAACCTGCTAGCACATCAGCCAATCTTCTGCTTCACCGCTTGGCGGAAGTGTTCTTCGAGTTCGCGCAGAAAGGCTAGGTGCTCCGCCATCTCAGTCTGCATGTCTGCAACCTCCGCTTCCACCAACAACGCCATGTCGCGATTCCGATCAAGGCGCTGGATGCGACGACGCAGGTAGTCGGAATAGCATTCACGGCGGTCCTCGATCGTGTTTTTAAGCCCCTGCAGCTCCTCGGTCGCAAACGTGATCAGGTCGCGGCGCGAGGCAATGCGGTGGCGCGCCAACCAATTATTTACGTCGTCCTGACAACGGAGATATATGGCGTTGCATTCCATAGTCAATTTGTTTTCAAGGAAGGTGCAAACTTGGCCAGTTTGAGCCAGTTCATGCTGTGCAATTCTTTTGTCACGCTCGGATTCCTTGCCAAAAAAGCGGGCCAACAGGCCTTTTTCCCGGCTTACGTACTGGGCATCCAATTCGCGCACATGCATGACTGCCGACAACATTCCTGAACCCAGTGCATCGCTTTTGCCCAGCGGGTTGGCCAGATCCATGCCGCTAGAAGACGAACTGGCCAAAGGGTTAAACGGCTGGTTGATGGGATACGACTCGGCGTTTGATTGCGAGCCAGACAACGGACGGAAATCACCTTCGAGGACGCGATTGCTGCTTGATTTAGACATGATTTTCTCCAGATCAGATATGTGAATTACAGGCCCAGCAATGAACGTGCGGCGTATTTCGTGGCCACCACACGGTTAATACACAGCGTGATCGTTACTTCCTCGAGGGTTTTCTTGAACGTCAGTTGTTCGCATGTCATGCCAAGCCACTGATACATTTCATGGCTAGCCGGCCGGCCGAAAATTGCACTCACCTTTTCCTTGGTGTCGCCTGCCTTGATAGTGTCGAGCTGGATTTGGAACTCGCTATCGGCGCTGGCCGTTTGAACGAGCAATCCGAGAGTGAGCATGAGACAGCCTTGCTTGAACGTTTTCATTTCATGTACTCCTTTTCGCTTGATCGGGTGCAGCCATTAAATGCCCTGTGGTTGCCGGAAAACCAGCGCATTGGCGGGATAAGACTGGAGAACTTGCGTAGGGCTTGTCTGACTTTTCCTTGCGGACGCTAGGATTTGTTCCGGTCGTTTCCAGCCCCATTCCGGGGCCGGAAAGCATGTCAGTAACCAGGGCGCGTACCTTTCATGTAACGGTCACGCATCTTGTCCCGGGCCGTCCGGAACACGGTGTCGACCAAGTCTTTCGCATCCGGATGCGTATGCATACGCTCCCGGCTGCCCTGCAACTGCTCGACATTGCTATAGACTGCTTCGGCCGCTTTGCGGATGGCGGTGATTTCAGCCACTTCCATGAGGTTATCTGGCAGCACGGAACGCTCTGCCGCCTCGCGATGCAGGACGGCTTCCATTTGCGTAAGCAGGCGTTGGCGAGCGCACTCTTCATCGAAAGCGGCCAATTGATCTAGGGCACCGCCATGCAGCGCTACTTTCCCCAGCATCGGGCTCAATTCGGTTACCAGGCAAATGATGAAAGTAATGAGCGCGATGAATTTGGCCCACCACTCGTTGCAAATCATGGACCACGCTGCCTTGACCTGCGCGCTCAGGTTCTTCGACCAAGCCTGTTTCGTCGCACTGTTCAATTCATTCAGTTGCGTAGCCGCCGCAGTGTTGGCGGTAGTCGCTTCTTTGACGGTATCCTGTTCGCGTACTCTGGCTTTCTCGATGGCCCGCGAAGCCGCCGCCTTGTGCTCGGTTAAGGCGACCGTCGCCCGCTCGTTGAAACGATGGCATTCGCCGGCCTTGAGGCTGATGCGCCGTCTGAACTGGCCAATCTCGCTTTCCACTTCGTGCAGCTTGCCTTTAAGCTCAGGCAAGAGCCGACTAGCATTTTCATCGGCAACATTGGTGCGTTCGATTTCGCTACGCAGCTTTACGCGGGCGCCTTCCAGCGTCGGCAAACGGCGGCTATTGTCGTCTTCAAGGCTTTTTAGCTGCGTCTGGCAAACCTCGTAGCTCGATTTCAAGGAAACAACTGCCTGCGGAACGGTATCGCGGGAGAGCAGGGCTTGTGCGACACCGCTTTTCGCGTCACTCACCGCCTTTTCCTGGTTGTCCAGGTCATGTATTTGGCGAATACGTTGGCGGTCTGTTTCCTGCGTCGTCAGCGCCTCATTGGCGCGTTGGCGGTCGAGCTGATCGCCCATGATGAATAAGACCGCGCCACCGGCCAGGCTGGTCGCCGCGCACAGCGCAAAGACCCACCTGAAGCAGAACACCGCGAACGTCGCGGCCGAGAAGTGGCGCTGCCCGAGCGCCCCGCAGAGCATGGAGTCCATCAGCCCGACCATGCCCATCATGAAGAGACCGGCCACGATCGTGATGGGCAGGGCATACTCGCGTGGCCCAATCAGAAGGCCAACCACGTGTGCCCAAGACAGGCCGCTGAGCGGCAGCACCACGAGGAAGACAAACATCACCAGCCGTGAATGGTTGATCCAGTGGCGCAGCGGAACCTGGGCCGCATAGGAGGGAGGAAGGCAGAGAAAGGCCGCAACGATACAGGTCCACCAGCTGGGCTCGGGGCTGGCCTTTGTTTCCTTCGGCACGTCTTGGGTAGGTTTCATGGAAATCTCCAATGTGGTCTGGTTTGCCGTTTCATTGCGATGTGCGATGTGTCTGGCATTTCCAGTGGGCCACAGCTACCTAGGCGAATGCACGGGATTGGGCTGACTTGGACCGGAATACTCCGCAACGACTAACTACGGCCCAGCGCCTTACGAACCAGCAAAGTTTCCAGAGCTTTCCTGCCCAATCCTCCCCCTTCCAGAGCGCTTTCCTCCCCTTTCGGCTAATGTTCGCCTATTCCATTGTTATTGATTTGAGAGGATCGCCATGATCGCAAAGAAGCAAACGACAAAGAAGCAGACAAGGGAACAGAACGGCCGAAGCGGATCGCCGCTTCTGCACCGCGATCTCAAAGAAAAGCTCATGATCGGCCAAGCTGTTTCGGATGCTTCAACACAGATTGGTTTTGCACGAGAGTTGGCGGAAAAACTGAAGCCAAAACTTGTTGCAAAAACAGACGACAAGGTAACCGACAAACAAAACCAAGCGGCTTTCGAGACATATGCCAAAGGATTGAACGACTTGATTTCTAACGTCATGGATTTAACAACAAAAAATCCATCGACGTATGAATTAATCAACGGAACTTCTGAATTTCTTGGCATTAATGGAAAGGCCAGCGAATACTTGGCCCAGATAAGCGTAAATGATTACTTCTTGCTTATACATCCTGAAAATCAACAGATACTAATCGACAAAATCAATCTGCCAATCGCTGATGCGGCACTGATAGAAATCGGTAAGAAATTGGGAATCGACCGGTCGGAGAGCACACATTGCCCCCCCAGAAATAGCGCCGTCAATGATGACCTGCACCCTGTTTATCTGGACATCGGAAAATTCGAGTTTTGCGATCTGGACAAACATGACGTGGCCGAAATACAGAAATACATGTACTTCGACAGTAGCGCAGTCAATAACTGGGGCGGGCTAATTTCCGATGCAGATAATAGCTATCCGAATTATCATCATTGCAAGCAGTCGCTAAAGGATTTTCTCGATAGCGACTATTGGAAAAATCTCGTCAATGACAACCAGATTCACAGGACAATAAATCTCGGCGCCGGCACCCCAGAAAAAGACCGCTCCATCATTACCAGCTGCATTTCACTAAAAGAACACAATGATAAAATCGTATTACCAACCCATTACATCGTTGATTCCAGCCTGTATATGCTGATTGATACGATCAAGGAGCTTTGTTACACGAAATATCAAAACAGAAAAATAACCGCAACCGAAATCATCACGGTTTCTGGTGATTTCATGCACCTGCCAAAATTGATTCCATGCGATGAATGCGCCCAGGACGGCAATGCTGTCGGCAGGTCGGCATTTTTCATGCTGGGCGGAACCATCGGCAACATCAATCCCAAGCGCTTCATGGAATCCGTATCGTCGGTGACAAAAAATGGGGATTTGTTGATCGTTTCAGGGGAATTTCTTCCTGATTCTGAAACGGAAATGGAGCCTTTCAAGGAGATGGCGACTGCGCACTACAACCACCGACTGGCCAAACAGTTGGTGACACCGGCTGCACGTGCCGTTCTAAGAAGCAAAAGATATTCGCACCAGAAGGACAAGGATGCGGCGGATGAAACCATCATTTCGCGGATTCATGCGACCTCAAGAATCGAAACAAATACGCGCGACCGTTTGCAGCGGATTCTGAAAATCGTATTCAAATACGAGAATGGCGGAACGAATTTCGATGTGGTCGAAGCAAACAGGTATGTTGAAAAAGAATTCATCGCTTTCGTTGCTGACTACGGTTTTTCTTATGTTCAACCGCACGGGGAAAATCAACCGAAACAGCTTGTCTTCGAAAAAGACTAGACCAAGCACCTGACAGGAGAATAGTATGAATTCAAATACCATCACGATTTTGGTATTCATCGCCTCGCTGCTTTTGACGTTCGGCGCCGTGTTGCTAGCCCGGCTGCGCAATAACGTGGATCATTCCGAGGATGATTTGGCGGGCCGCAAGCTCAATCGTTGGATGATAGGTCTGAGCGCGGCAACGACCGGGAACAGCGGGTTTATCGTTACCGGCGCAGTCGGCCTTGGATACGCTTACGGTGCGCACTGGCTGCTGCTGCCGCTGAGTTGGTTGCTGGGCGACCTTCTGTTTTGGCGGATTTTCCCAGAACGACTCAATGCCCTGGCTCGCAAAGCGAAAGCAACGACACTCTCCGAAGCTTTGACCTATGACTTGCAAGGAAATGCGGCAAAGTGGATTTCAGTCGTTGTGGCAATTCTTCTCGTCACTTTTCTGGCTACCTATACGTCGTCACAATGGCTGGCGGGCAAGAAGTTTCTTTCTGGCGTGTTTGCACTGGATGACTTCACCGCGCTATTGCTTTTTTCCGCAACCATTGTCGCGTATTCCAGCCTGGGAGGATTTCGCGGCTCGGTGTATGCCGATGTGCTCCAGGCCTTCATCCGTATCCTTGGGACGACCGTTGCGCTCGTTGCGGTGACCTGGTTCGCCATCACGAACAGCGCGGCGTTTCAGGTGAACATTCAAGCTGCGGGGCCTGATTTCCTATCGTTATTTGGCAGCGGGTCAATTTTTTCCATCGTCGGCTTCGTTGGCGGGTTCGCCCTCGCAGCAGTCGGCTTTGGTTTAGGGCAGCCACAAATCGTCACACGCTATATGGCGGGAAGCAGCCCGGCAGAGACCAAGGCGGCCTGGTGGATCTATATTGGATTCCTTCAATTTACTTGGATATCCATGACTGTGTTCGGAATGGTGCTGCGCGGCGTTATGCCAGGTCTTGCCGATCCAGAAACCGGACTTAGCCTTTTCTTTCAGCAGAACATCGGCGCTGTCGCAACCGGCATCATTTTTGCGGATATTTATGCGACGATCGCTTCGACTTCAAACGGGATTATCGTCGCCATTGCCCAAACGCTGCAACGCGATATCCTGGTCAAAGTGTTCCATATGCGGAAAGGGGATTCTAGTCACAAGGGATCAGTCACATTCGTACTCGGCGTCATTACCATCCTGCTGTCTTTTGTACTGCCTGGCAATGTATTTTCCATCGCGGTTGATTCCATCTCGAAAATTGGCGCAGGGATCGCTGGCCCAATGATAATAAAGACACTTGGCTGGCGCCATACGGCTAATTCTTTGTTGCTATCGATCCTGTCAGGGATAGGTTCTGCTTATCTGTGGAGCAGCGCTGGTTTTGGTTCGACGTTTAACGAAGCTGGAATCGGAATCGCCTGTAGTCTGTTGGTTAATTGGATCGCTACGCGCGTATCGCACGAACCGATTCATTCGGCTATTGATCCTGTTTTAAATAACAGTGGCGTGCCAGACCAAGCGAAATAAGCTTTGACTTCTGCACGCATCACCCCATAACGTGTTCTGTTAGTGCTTCTCATCAAAACAATCAAATACTCGCTACGCTACCGATAACCACATTCTGGACATATCATGTATAGGCCACTTCCACACGGATTGGTAGTAAGGAAAAGTGATCGTTTTAGAAAAATCACAGGAAACGACGAAGAAAGCGGGTTATTTGCAACTCAAAATATATCTGCTGGAACAAGGCTGGGAATTACACATGTCGTTACCAATAGGCCAGAATTTGATAATTGCTTGATTAGGACGCCACTCGGAGGATTTTTTAACCATGACTCTAATAATCCGAATTGCCAGGTTACCCATCAAGGCGATTTAATTTACTTAGAAACAATTGAAGAAATCAACATAGGCGATGAGCTAACAGCGAAATACACTCTGTACAACCCAGAGAACAGCCAACACGCAAACACCATCTAATATTTTCTGATTTGGACATTAACCCATGAGAATTACTCGTTGCATCGTTATTTATGGCATCTCCATATCCAGCATTTTGTTTGCGCAATCATTACATGCCGAAGACATCAGCACAGGACTTTCATTCATACCATCCATTGAGGCAAAACACGGCCCGCAGGGAACTGGAAACTACAAGGGAAAAAGGGATCGTCACGAAAAACCCACCCCACAGAACGAGAAGAAGAAAAAATCCGGAAAATGGCTGCAATTGAGAAAGTAATCAATGCCATAAAAACTTCGCTCTATCTCGCCGAGCATCCCGCGCATGCCGCTTTTGATGGCAAGTCCAGAAAAAACGACCGTTTAAACTGGACGAATTCTGTGCAATTAACTGCATTTAATCTGTACGCCATGCGTACGGATTAAATGCAGTTTCCATTTTCACGAAACACAAACACAAAAAAGGCAGCCGAAGCTGCCTTTCGAGGTCATGCCAGAGGCTAGCCTTTGGCTGTTTTGAGTGCCTTTTTGAAGCTTTTCAAGTCTTGTACGGCGAAGAGCTGGCTTCGTCCAACCAGCGAACTGGGCTGGAGTTTCCCACCGGAGACGAAGCGACGAAATGTCGACATGGAAACCTCAAGATATTCTCTTGCCTCTTCGGCAGTGAACTCATCCTCGGACAGATGGCCGAACAACTCGGCATGGCTGAGATCATCACCACGGAATGCGTTGGTCGATAGGATGACGAAGAACTTCTGCCGCTCAATCGTCGGCATGAGTTTGAGATCTTGGAAAAGTTCTTCTGCAGTTGCAGCGCGTGCCATCTTTCTATCCTTCAGACCGTAGGTATCGCTTGAGATCGTCGTAGAAGTTCTCGTGCGAACCTACTTGGTAAAAATCGATAATCAGCAACTCCACCTTCACGCCCTGTTCGAGTTCTTCAGGCTTTGGTGGACGATAAGCGACCAAATATTCCTGACGGTTGAACTTGAACTTGTAGACCCATATTCCGATCAGGTCGCCTGTCTTGGCCTCTCCGATTGCCGGGTCTTCGCAGATCTCTTCTACCGCATCCTCAATCGCGAGCTGCAGCGGCTTGTGCGCTTTCTTCACGAACCGACTGAAGGGCGGCTTGTAGTTCGGGTTCATTGCATTGGCTCCATAATGCATCAATATTGACTTAATATCAACTCACGCCATGGAAGAAGATGTGAGACACGACCATCGCTCATTGCCCTTCTCCGTCTTGGCTTTTTCGTACCCCGCCCTTCCGGGTCGCTTGCCGCTTCTGTTCGTTGGCTTCCTCGATTTCAGGAGCAAGCTTCTGCAGACGATCGACAAGACCGGAGAGATCATATTCATTAGGTATTTTTCCCCGATGTGCGGCACGCCTTTCGATCCGCTTTACTAGGCCGGCCGCCTCAAGTTCGGCTATGTAGCGCTGAATCTGGCGAGGTCCCAAACCGAGGCGGTCGCTCAAGGCCTGCTTGCTGGGGTAGGGCTTGCGATTCTGGTCCCACCAAAAGTCAGCGAGCTGAAGCAATACTGCCAGCTGCGTCGGGTTGAGTCCGAGACGCTGTTGTGCACGAAGCAGCATCGACGGGATGATGCAGAAACCAAGCTTCATCACCGCCTTGCCCCACTTTTTGTCAGAGGCTTGATCCGCTTTTGCTGGGCGGATGGGTACAACGCTTGCGCGCTTTTGTCCGCTGCTACTGGTTGCCATCTTTTGCTCCTATTTTTTTCAGTTAGGAACAAATGTACCTATATTTTACAAGGGAGAGAAGGCATAGCCACCAGACATCTAAGACGTGTAGAAGAGGACTCTCATGACTCCTAATGACAGGACACGGATGTCTCGTAAAAAAGCACCAGCACAACCAGCATCACGGTAACCACACGAAGAGGACAACCTTGGTACCGGTCTCTCGTGACTGGTGGTCATTAGGCCCCTCGTAAGCGTCGTGGGCGAACTTCCAGCCGCGCAATGCCTGGCCTGCAGCCCCATTGGCACGTGATTATTTCCCCTTCGCCGAACTGGATGGCTTGCTGGCCAGTGCCTGGACAAGCTCAGCGCGCTGACTCTCGATAGCCTCAATCTGGCCACGCAGGCGGGCATTGTCTTCGCGGGCGGTAACCAGTGATTCAACCGCACCGGCCGCAGTCTTAGCCGACTGTTCGGCAGCGGCCAGCCGTTCGCGCACCTGGGCGAGTTCAACCGCCTGCGCCTGGCTCACGGCCAGCGCCTCGGCCAACTGCTTTTTCAGGCCTTCGCCCGCGGTCGCCGCTTGGTCTAATTTATCTTCCAGATCCTCAACCGTCTGCGAAGCATCCGCCAATTCGCGTTCGGCCTGCTCGCGCTGCTCGCCTGCGGCGCGCAGCACTTCGGCCACCCGGCGCTCCGCCGCTTTCACCGCCTTATCGTTCAGCTCGACCGCCAGCGCCGCAATTCTTTCGGTCAACGCCTTGGAAACGGCAGCAACGACCTCGGCGACCTCAACCGGCAATTCGGCGACCGGCTCAGCCTCGGTAACCGACTTGCTGGCGACGAACTCATCCCATACCTGCTTGAGACGGTTCGGGTTGCCACCGCCGACCCGCTGCCGGATCGCAAAGCCGGTCACGTTGCGGCCGGCGGCCTGCAGGTCCTGGCCTGCCTGGATGATGCTTTCTGGGGAAAATTCAGCGGGGCGCATAGCAGTCTCCTTGAGGTGATGCGCCCATTGTAGCAACAAACAAATAAACTAACAAACAAATAAACTAACTTACCAAACCGTCGGCGCTAACCCTTAACCCCTCGCCGACTCAGCCACTCATAGAGCGTCGTGTGCGAGCATTCCAGCAGCCGCGCAATGTCGCGTTTGCTGATCCCCTTGGCCAGGTAATCCATGATCTGCCCGGCATAGGCATCGAGCTTGACCCGTTCGGCCTTACCGGGCGGGCGCCCGAGTCGGACGCCTTCGGCCTTGCGCTTGGCCAAGGCCTCCTTGGTGCGGATGCTGATAAACTCGCGCTCGATCTCGGCCGCCAGGCCAAGTACCGTGGCGGTGATCCGCGATTGCATCGAGCCATCGAGAATCATCTTCTGTTTGCCGATGTGCGCATTGATGCCGGCATCGATGCAGTGCTTGAGGATTTCGAGCACCTGGAGCGTCGACCGCGCCATTCGCGAAATTTCGGCAAACACTACGGTATCGCCGGCCTTGCATTCCTTCAGCAGAAGCTCGCCAAGCTTGCGCTGCTGCCAGGCTAATTTGCCGCTGGCCACATCTTCGACAAAGATCAATCCGGCCATGCCATTCGCGTTGGCGTATTCAAGAATCCCGTGTTTCTGGTTGTCGACGTCCTGCTGATCGGTGGATACGCGCAGGTAAGCATACAGCGCCGGCGCGTCCAGATTATTGGCATTACCCGTGACTTTTCCCATAACCAAAACCGCCCAATTTAAACCGCATAAATGATTTAACTGTACGCAATCCGTACAGTGACAGCAAGGCGTTTTTTCCCAACACGGCTATGAGGAACAAAAAAGCTGGAATCCCTTCAACCACGGCACTTGTAAGAATGACGTACGGATTATATGAGCGTTTTAACTGGACGTATTGCGCCCTGCCGAGTGGAGGTTAAGCGGACAGTAAAAGATATACCATACGCGGCCCGGGATTTTTGGGGATTTGCGCCGAAAAAAACGGGTGTTTTTCTGGACAACTTGACATCGACATAGCATGATGAATGGATTGCTGCGGTCGACGGCAAAAAATCCGGAAAAACAAGGGGAGATCGATGCGCTATCTGTGCTTTCAAAGGCAAGCTACGCCGCAAGGCGGGCGCAAGGTCACGCCGATCGTCAAGACCAAAGACCGGAAATATGGACCGGTGGTCGACACCGAGATCGTCGGCCGCAAAACCCCCACCCTGATTACCGGCATGCACGACAGCGGCAAAAGCCGGATGCTGGACCGCCTGCACGCCGAAGAGCGCGACATCTGGGGCGCCAAGATCAAGGCGCCGGCGCTGTGGCTGGGTGCGTTGCGGCCGCTGGGCGCCTGGTCGGATGCGCCGCACGTCGCCGCGTGGTGGGAACGACGCGCGGAACTGCTGCGCGCGCGCTGCCAGCCCGGGGAAGCCATCGACCAAAGCAAATGCCGGGAATGGCAGAAGCTGAAAGCCTGGGAAAAAGTCGAAGCCCTGCCCGACTACCTGGCCGACACCAGCGCCGTGCTGTTCATTGACGACGCCCACAAGCTGGCCGGGCGCAAGCTGCAAATTGCCCGCGCCTGCACCCTAACCGCCCGGGTCTGGCTGGCCACCGCCAGCGACGAGAACAGAATCCCGCCCAATCTGCGCGCCGTCATGCTGCGCCGCGACCCGCAAATCATCCGGCTCGGCTCTGACGTCGCCTATGACGCGACCAACGTGTTCACGTGGATTCTGGCCGCGCTGCTGATCGCTACCGGAGCCTGGGAAGCCGGGTTTGTGGTGGCCGGCCTGAAAGCCTTGGCCGGCTCGCGCCTGGCGGCCAGGCAAGATGCGTAAAGCGGTTTTTGCCCTTTTTTTGGTGTTGACCGCAGCAAATGGCCAGGCCGGCGATTTGTGGCCCTGGGCCAGCCAGGCGCCGAAAGAACCACCCAAGGTGCAACCCTTCGAGATCCCGACTTTCGACGGCGGCAAACGGGATTTTAGGGGGCCAGCCACGGCTTGGACGAAGGCGCCACGGATCGACGGCGATGCCGTCTTTCGCATGATCGTCGCCTGTTACCCGAGCCGCTCGCAATGGAACATCGACGTCGACCTGCAGGCCGCCGTGCGCAACACCTCGGCGGTCGATGTGACGGGTACGCAGATCGGCCGCAACATGATCGGCATCGTCGCCCGCATGCCGCTTTACTCGGCCACCGAGGTCGACCGCGAACGCGAGCGGGAATATCGCCGGCGCCAGGACACCGCGCAGACCGTCGCCGACCTGGTCGCCCAGCTCGCCGCCCGCAATCAGGCGGTGCGCGTGCTGGCGCTGTCAGGCAGCATGGAACAACGCGCGCAAGTGCGCGTGAACCAGGGCATCGCCGACGCCGACGAACAAATCAAATGGCTGGACCGGGTGGCCGGCGCGGAAAAAGACCTGATTACCGCCGAATCGAAAGCCGCCGAAGCGCGCCTAAAACTGATGTCGCAATGCCGCGACGAGGCAAGCGACACGGTCAACGCCTACCTGACCGAACTTAGCCAGCTGCCGACCACCGCGAAGCCCTAGCCGTGCGCTGGTACAACCACATGCTGATCGCCGGCGCGCCGCTCGCCCTGGTCGCGCCGCGGCTGATTCCGCTGGCCATTCTCGGGTCGACCGCGCCGGACTGGCTGGAATGGCTGGCGAAGAGAGCCCGCCAGCCGGTGCCACATCGCGGCCCCACCCATTGGCTCGCCGCCTGGCTGGTCGGCTTGGCCGTCGCCGCGCTGCTGCCGGACCCGGCCGGCGGTTTGGTCGCCGCCTTCGCCTGGGGCGGCCTGTCGCATGTGCTGGGCGATGCGCTGACGGTCTCCGGCGTGCCTTTCTCGCCGATGTCCGAGCGGCGGTTTCATCTGCTCGGCGGCCGGCTGCGCACCGGCGGCGCCGGGGAATATGGCGTCAGCTGGGGCGTGGTCTTGATCTGCTGGACGCTACATGGGCAGATCGCGGCCCCGGGCGGGGGTTATCTGCCGTTCTTTCCGAACTGGGCGGAAAGGTATGAGCAGGGCACGGCGACGGCTAAGGAATGGCGGGAGAATCGGTTTCGGTTTTTCTGAGGCAAGGGGCACTATTTTTTTTTGCCAACCGCATAGGCATAGGCCACAAACAGAGCGCCAATTCCCAGCATGCCGACCAGCAGCGCCACATGGGGTGTTTTGAGCGCATCAAGCAGTACGTAAATCAGGCCGGGTTCGATTTCTGCTCTCATTTTTTTGCCAAAGTTTTCTTGATCGATGGATTGAGTTTAATACCCGAAGACACCATCGTCAACCATTGTGCAACATATAACACCATCTTGATCTTTATTGATCATTGTAATATGATGTTAAACGTTACTGAATGAGGTAAAAAATGGATATAGTTGATCGCATTGCGACCGGAAAAGCCACCCTTCTGGGAATTGACGATATTTGTACGCGGCTGGGCATTTCGCGGACAACCTTCGACCGCTGGGTAAGAAATGGCAGCAAAAGCCTTGCAGACAAGGTCGGCATTCTCAAAAAAAATAGTGACTTGATTACCAAGCTTAGGGATAACGAAGAAAACCGTACTGATGGTGCAATCAGTTTCCCCCCCCCGGACATTCGCATCGGTAATAGTCCAAAATGGGAGTTGGAAACGTTTAAACGCTGGCTGAAGGCCAACGTCACAACAAACGAGTAACGAGTAACCGCCGGATCGACAGAGGCCGGCCCTTAGCTGGAATGGCTAGTAAGCTTCGGGTCATAATTTTGAATACGCCAGAAAGATCATTCCAGTACCCAGCATTCCGACCAACACGGCGATATGGGGAACCTTGAGCGCTTCAAGCGCCAGCTTGGCGAGTTCAGTGGTCATTTTCGGTTTCATGTCTTTCCTTTCGTCATTGAGCTATCGGGCTGTGCCGATGGTTGATGTGCGCACCCCTGAATTGTCCAAGTGATACCCCTCACTGGTCAGGGGGAAGGGGTTCGGCAGGAAATACGTTTCCTGCATGTTGAGCAAACGCAAGTTTTCTCGCCTGTGGGCGGATTTCAGTAGCCGAATCGCCCAATCATTTTGAGGAAAACGGCGTCCGGTTTTTAGGGGAGAAACCGGAATTTGTTGTGGCAAGTCGCAACCTATGTCTTCTCCTTGGAAAAATTCTCGTCATCCGGCACAGCGTAGCAAGTGGCAAACGCGCCACGTGCCACCTGTTTCCGAAACACAGTACAACCCGCTCCGGCGCGGGACTAAGTAAAGTGCTTTAGATAATTCTCGCGTCCCGGGCGGTACCAGACAGGCATGAAATGCTTCAGCCTGGCGCTGGCCGCCAACGCTCGAACGGCGACAGAATGACGATTGCTGCGCGCACTTTCTAGGCAAAAAAGTTCCTTAACTTTTCCCTGGCACGGTGAGCCGCCAAATCGCCGCCCGGTTTAAAAGTTACGGCGCTTAATCGCGGTATGCAGCCAGTTCAAGCCGCGAACCGTCGGCCCCTCTCTTCCTGCAGACCGCTTTTCAAAACGGCTAAATGCCTGAAGGTGGTTCACCCTCAGGCGCGACCAGGTTAAACAAGGCAGGGGGTCATGCTTTGCCCCCTCTGGGGGCCTCGATGATGGGGAGGGGGGCCGGCGTAGCCGGGGGCACCCTGAAAGGGTGCCCCTCGCCCGGTTTTTTTGCGCGAAGTTATCCACAAAACGGGCGAGCTATTACAGGTAAACCTTATAGGTAAACAACTACAGGTAAACCTAAAGGTTTAGGGGGGGTCCGATTATGCGTAAAAGGGGGGTCCGATTATGCGTAAATTTGCCCCAAAGGGGGGTCCGATTATGCGCGCAAGGGGGGTCCGATTATGCGTGGATAAGTCCAGCGGTCCACAGGCTTGTCCACACCCTGGGTCAAACAGCCGAAACCAGCTAAAAGGGGGGTCCGATTATGCGTGGATAGGTCCAGCGGCTCATGGCTTGTCCAAACCGTAGGTCAATCCGCCGAAACCATATGGCGTTTGTCATAGATCGGGACTGATTATGCGTAGAAGCCAGCAACTGCGCGGGATAGCGGCTAGGGCTTGTAGGGTACGGGTGGCGGTGAGGCCATCAACATCAAGCCGCCGTGAATCTGTTTGACGTTGGCTTTCGGATAGACCGTTAGAACTTTCTTTAGCGCCGCCAGAAATTTTCTCTTGAAATCCTTGTCGGGATCGGCGCCGGTGTATTCCTGCCCGAACTGCTCGCGCAGTGATGCCCAGTGCAGCACAACCGGCCGACCGCTGATCCGGTGTAGGCGCTCGGCGAGCATGGCGTAGACGTCCATGGCCAGCGCGCTGCCCTTGAGCGCGTACATGGCGCGCACATCCTGCGGCACAGCGTGCGCGATGAGCGATTGATAGTAGTCCTCGGAAAACGTCACCACGCCCGGCCAGAGCGCCCGTTGGTGCGCGTCGCGCGGCGTGATCCAGGCTTCAAACTGCTTCACCGGCTGGCCGTTGTACGTGTAGGCCCGGCCGGCAGCATTGAAGCCTAGCGTCATGTGACAGGCGGCCAGTGCCTGAATCTGTTTTTTAAAGTTGGTCAGCGTGCCGTTTTTCCCGCCGGTCGATTCCTTGCCCAGCATCCGCAGGAACTCGGCCGCGCTGTCGCCAACCGGAATGATCGGCGAGCGCGTTTTAACCGCCTGCGTGTTGAGCCAGGCCAGCACCAGGCGCGGATTGGCGCCGTAGGGAATGGGCTGCTGAACCAGCTGCTTGCCATCCCACAGCGCGCCAGCGGTCACGCGCAACGCGGCACCGCCACAGATGCGCTCGAACACGCTCAAACCTTCCACCGCCCTCGGGCCGCGCGGCAATCCAACCTGGCACAGAATCGCGTGCAGATAGGCAATCTCGCTGGCCGTCGGTTCGTCCTGCAGGATCATCCCGGCGGTGTCGAGCAGCGACGATTCGACGGGTTTCCTGAGCGACACCGGGGCGGTGACTGGCATCGCCGGCGCGGCGAACAGATCCGGCTGGCGCGCCGTCTTCGGCGTGCGCTTCGTGCGCCTGGCGACATCGGCCGCTTTGGCCGGATCGACACCGCCGGCAACCAGTGCGGCCGCGTAGTCCTGGTCGGATTTTTGGCTGTCGGACATGTCGACCGCAGTAATCAGGCGGCGCGGTGCAGGCCGTCGATGTCCAGGCCGTGCTCAACCGCGCGATAAATCGCCATGTTGATCACCGCCGCGCGCGACTGGCCCAACTGCTCGGCCAGCTCGTCAACTTTCAACAGCAAGCCCGGCGTGATCGTCAGGCTGATTTGCTGCTTGTTGCCCTTCTTCACGCCGCCCAGCTTCGGTGCGCTGGCGGCACTGTCCGGCGCACCGGAAATAAAGGCGTCAGCCGCTGCCTGGTCAATCTTGGCCGGGGCGGCGGCAGGTTTTTTCTTGGGGATTGTAATGGTCATAAATTCACCTTTTTTAATATCGATTAAATATCAAATCAACCTGCAAACAATACCGTTAGCAGTGAATTAAGTTCCTCGCTGGCCTTCTTGTCACCTGGCTTTATTTCGAGCACAGACAGGCCTTGGCCGGCCGCGTTGGCGAACGACTTCCGCCGGCGGATCGGCGTGGCCAGATATTCAAACTGCGGCACCTGGGCGACGGCCGCAGCGGCTTCGGCGTTGTCGATCGAGGCTTCCCCCGGGTCGGCGCAGTTGAGCACCGCGAAAGCGCGCAGGCCATCGCGCACGCTGCGCGCTTCGTCGATCAGCTCGGCGATGTCATTCAGCGCCCACACGTCATAGCTGCGCGGCTGGAAGGGGACCAGGAGCACGTCGGACAAAACAAGCGCCGCGCGTAGCGCCGTCGAGTCTCTGCCGCCGGCGTCGATAACGATGTCGTCGTATAAGCTGCCCTGGTACTGCACCTGAGAACGCAGCGCCGGACCCTCCGGATAGGACGAACAGGCAATGCCTGGCACATGGCCAGCATCGGCGCGGATCGTGATCGCCGTCTGTGCCGTGCCCTGCCGGTCGCCGTCAACCAGCCAGACCTTCCGACCGGCCAGCGCTCGGGCAATGGCGATGTTCATGGCCAGCGTCGTTTTACCAACCCCGCCTTTTGTATTCCCTACGGTCAAAATCATTTGCCACCGTTTTTAATATTAAAAACACTTCAAAATGATACGCCGGCGCGATGAAAACACAAGCGCCGGCGGACACGGTCAAACGATCACATAACCCATTCAGGATGCCGGGCGCGATCCGTTTCAAGCACCTGGCCAATCACCCCGCGCAGCTGCTCGACCGGTAGCACCTCGCGCGCGCTGGCCGAGCGCGGCAAGGCAAACGGCCGCAGCATGCCGTGTTGCTGGCCGGCCTTCCGGTAATACAGCACGATGAAATGACCACCGCCCGGGAAGCCATCAGTCAGCGCCCAGGTCTGCGTCGTGCCGGCATACGCGGCCAGCATCGAGCCGAGCGCCTGCTGCCAGGTGTTGCCCAAGCCAAGATCGACGGCGGCACCGTTGGCCGCGTGAAAGATCAACTCGCCGAGCGCCGAACGGATACCGTCGACCGCCTTCGGCTTCGCGCGCGATGCCTTGTCAGCCTGCGCGTCGAACTGTTCCGGACTGGCCGAGCAGACCCAGAGCCAGTCGCTGGCCTGATCCCAGACATACGACAACACGCACGGCCCGACCGCAATCGCCGGATCGTGAACCGCCGACTCCCAACCGGCAGCAGAGGCGCAAGCCGACGTAATCGCCGAACTCGCCGCCGCGAAATCAGACAGGATTTTTTGACTCGACCAGGCACCGCCGGCGCCCTGTGGGGAAATTGATGCAACTATGATGAACCTCCAACCAAGTGAATGATGGCCAGGCCTGCCTGGTGGTTGGCGCCACCTGTCAGGCCGCTGAACTGCACCATCATTCCACACCATATTACACCTGTTTTCATATCGTTTTAATATTAAAAACGGTGAAACATGCGCCGCCAGTCGTGACGCGAAGCGGCACGGCTGGCCTACCTTCGGCGGTTCGGCGCGCGACCAGGTACAACGCAGGCACCTGCGGTTGACCGCGTTTTTGGCCTCAAAACCCGGTTGACCGTAGCACCACGACCAGCGGGAAGCGGCGACGGAAAAGCCCCTGGGGTATGGGGTGGGAAACCCCTATATAGACCTGCAGCGGTAACGCCGAGACCCCGGCCCTTCGCGGGCGACTACCTCCACACGGCGCCGGCGGCTTTCGCGCCCTATAGACTGCTTTGCGGTAAAAACTGGAAGGCGTTGGCGGCAATCGGCTATCAGGACAACCACTTGTATTCCATTACCCAACGATGGTAGACTCAATAAATGGCTATGTAATAGCTAGGCGCCCCGCCTAAGTTTTGAGCGGCTTGAACGGGACTCTGATAAAGACAAAGCCAACGTTTCGTGGTGCTTTTCACAACGGATGCTAAACGCTCAACGTCCGCTGAGGAAAAACCACCATGACCAAATTTACACGTTGGAGTGGGATCGCACATTCGATCCTCGCCAAATCACATCGCAAACTCAAGCTCGGGCATGCTCAAGAAATTCTGGCTGCCTATTTAGGTCATCGGACTTACGCATCCCTACGAATGCATGACCTCGCTGCGTTACAAGACCAAGCCAAGTACGTCTTGATTGATCCGGGAATGGCATTGAATCGAGCCTCCAGCCTCGATATCCAGCTGACAGCGGACGATTGGCATTCGGTAGAAATGGCCCTCAAGCCGAGTGGAGTGAGCGGTAATACGTGGCTGGTTGGAGAGCCAAGCATGCATTTAGCGGCAACCTTAACTTTTGAAGACTCATGTGATCAACGCTTGAGCGATATCGGCCATCTCATCGGAATGATTGACGGTTATCGCGCGAAAGATACCCGCTGCCACTCATCCCATGGCGAACTCCCAGACGAATTGAAATTCACGGTTGAGGGTGAGGTGCGAGCCATCGGCGCCAAAGCGTATTTAGCCGTGCCAGTTGTCTGCGAGATTACCTTTCCACGCATTGGAAATCGTTTTTACGCCTCCGGCGAGTTGCTTTCAGTCAAACAGAGCGGGCAACCCAAAGAATACGAGCCGGAAGAACATGAATCGGATTTCCCATTCTTGAGCGAGTCTGGCGACTGATTAGAGGGCGCCATGGGATCGGATTGAATTGAAAATCCGCAATTACTCCGACCCCTTTGCGCGTCTCCTTTGCGCGTCTAGTTTTTCCCCGCGCTGCAAAACCTTTGGGTGTAAGCCGGCGGCTTACACCCTTCACCCCTTTTTCTGCAGCGGTCGTGATGCGAGCCTTCACTCCATGAACTTCTGGAGTGCGGCAATGAAAATCGGCATAGAAATCGACTTGATGCAGGGGCGCAGATCGGTCTGCTGGGAAGGCATTACCTGGCGCCGAGTCTGGCGGCTATGCGCCGCCGTGGGCAGCCTGCTGATCGCCGGAAATCTGATGGCTGATCGCCTTGGCCTGCCGATCGCTCAAACAAACGTGAACATCGCCAAGCCGGCGCCTGGCACAGGCCACCGGCCGGGCATCTCGAAGCATTGACGCTACGTGGGATAGCAGTGCTTGGCTGGGAGACAACCAGCAACAAAAGTTGCGGGGCAACAAATTTTTCGGATGCCGAATATTGGCATGCTATTATTAGAATTGAAGTAGGGGCGCTGGATTAGATGTTCGTTACCCAGGACTACTTCCAAAAGGGCTTTCCGCGAGGACGGCCCTTTCGTCTTTATGGACTCGGCGGCTTGTTCTTGTCGCCTTTCGGGATCACCGAATACAACTCGGCCTTAGGCCGACGCTGGGTCAGTTCAAAAACCGCTTCATCGATCACTTGGTTGCCGTAGCGGTCGTTGCGAACCGTAGTGCTTCTCAGCGCGGTCATTTTGTGGGTTGCGATGGCGATGGCCGTATCGGACATGGCGCTCTCGATCTGATCGAGGATGTCGTCAATCAAGTAGCCATCCTTGACTGCGCGGCTGTTATACAGATGGCGTCCGAGGAACACGACTTCCGGGCTGGCGAGGTCAGGCAGACCGTGCTTGCTCCGGTAAGCATTGATTGCGGCATATTGTTCTGTGGTCAGAACGCCGATAGTCACCACCAAGGGCCGCTCGCCTTGCGCCAGCATCTCCAGGCTGGCCCGGAGGATCTCCATTGCATCGTCATTGAGCGGCATGGAACCCCCGTTTTTGCGGTGCGTGGTGGCTCATTATTTCGCCTTCACGATGCCGATGGATTTCTTCTTGGGCGGTTTTGCTGGTGTGGGCTTTTTCTCGGCGGCCGCTGCATCCTCGATAATTTTTTTCTCATCGGCCAGATCGGTCGCCCCGATTTCGGCGACGCGAATTTCCAAGGCCGTGTAATGATCGTCGGTCAGGCCAGGAGTCTTGGCTTGGTGTAGGCGATAAATAACCTGGTAAGGGTTGTAGATCAGCGCGTAGGTTCTCCCCCCTTTGTTCTGAACGTCAATAAACCCGAGATCCTGGAGCGCACGAATACGGCCGCGCCAGGTCGATACCGCCCGTTGACCGGTAAAGCCCGTACTGAAGGCCATACCGATTTCATCATCCATGTCGACAAAAGCTTCATCGAAAGAACGGCACCACAGCTCGAAATAGGCCGCCCCGGCCGGGGCGCCTTTAGTCAGGCAATTGATGATTTCCGCGATGAACGGCAGGGTGCGCGGAATGGTTGTAAACCCCACGCTTTCCGCGCGCGACCACAGCAGCTCTTTATTCAAGCCAGGCCAAATCACCTCTCTGATCGCCCATCGTTTTTTTTCTGCGGCAGTGACGCGCTTTTTCTTTTCTTGGCTAGGAAACAGCATGACCTCTTCCTTACTTATTGATTTTGATGTCCGAATTTTGCCGATAAATACAATCTAAGTCACTGATTTTATTAGAACTTATCATGATGCACGGCAGTTTATAAAGCGCTACCCCAACCCGCCTAGATTACATTGTTTATGCCAACTCACAAGTTGAGTTGCAATATTTAATGCGGCGACATTCCGGATTCGCCGGGGTTTCGAAGGATATATGTACTCCCGGTTATCAATGTTCTCGGTGTGCTCCCGGTGCTCCCGGTGCTCAGGGGTTGTAAGGGGGAGACTGGCAGGGGAAAGCCTCACGAATAAAGTGGCCGCCACGACCAGCCGACCACGGCCCCGCGCCCATGACGGACTACGCCGGAGCGCAACCGGCCAAAACCCCCACGCCGACCGAGAGAGTGACAACACTTAAAAGCGGGGCAGCCCGAGCCCGCCAGGGCGCGGGCTGAGTGGGCGGGTGGGGGGACGTGGCGGCGCAGGGCCGTAGCGTAGCGAAGGCCCTGCCCCACGACCGGCCCGACCGCGCAGCGGTGGGGCTAAACTGACCAAGCAGACAATGAGCGAGGAATACCGGTGCCGCGTGCGCCTGGCCACGGGTTGGTTTTGCCCGGGGCGAGGCGGGCGCGCCGGGAAAGCGATGGAGCAGCGACGGTTTTGCCACCGTGCAGGCCGGCGATAGCGGGCCTGGAAACCTGGCGGACGCTGAGCGCACCGCCGGCAATGCGCCGGCCTGGCGTGGCGCGGGGCTTGCGACCAGCCATGCATTTGCCGAAGGGCCGCAACAATTCTCACGGTCGACGCGGAAAACAGCCCATTTTTTGCCGTTGACCGCAAAGCCTGGATGGTTTTCACGGTGCCAACATGGCCAGCCCCTCACCAGGCCACCGGCTTCGGGCGTGGCGGGCGCTGGCGCGGCCCTTGCCCCGTCGCCGGCGGGAGAGAGGCGCCCGGCAGGCAAGGGCCGTGACAGCGCGGGAGGTGGCCGG
>Ga0207952_1000683_pt1 | contig 21879 bp, 28 predicted proteins | sample SubbioR12Aug_8Ca_FD_184831 | JGI IMG/M metagenome (GOLD analysis project Ga0207952, IMG submission 184831) | Serpentinite rock and fluid subsurface biosphere microbial communities from McLaughlin Reserve, California, USA - CR12Aug_8Ca (SPAdes) | ecosystem: Environmental > Terrestrial > Deep...
TTTGTATTGCATGATCAACAGACCAATTCCCAGTTACTTGTGGAGAAAGATCACATATCACTGCATTAACTTTTCTTTCAAAATAAGACATAATTTCATCAACTACAAACTCATTTTCAATATTTTCGCGAATTATATGAGCACCTGGTATTTCCTCAACATATGAAGTATCAATACCCATTACCTTACCTTTGTTTCCAGCAAGTTTTACCGCCATTTGTGTCCATCCTCCAGGTGCACATCCCAAATCAAGAACATAAAATCCTGGTCCAATGATTCGATAAGATTGGTTTAGTTGTTTGAGTTTGTATGCAGCTCTACTTCGATAACCCTGCTCATGCGCTAATTTTCTGTATTGATCTCGACGTGCATCTATTAACTTCATTTGGCTTTCGTAGGTTTTTTCATCTCTGATAGTACCCAGTCTTCAATGAATTGACAATTACGTGGGCTTATTTCTCCTTCAAGCGAACATTTTTGTTCAACTGGACAAACAAGGCATGGAGCATTTTCAATTGACAGAGTGCTGATAGGAGTCTTCTTTAAAATTAATTTATACGTCCAACGACCTTTATCGAGAATTTTTTCTCTGTAAATAGTTCCCATTCTTTCTAACTTTAATGCTAGTCTAGATCCATCTCTGCTAGTAAGTTTTAATTTTTTCCAAAGTTCACTTTGAAACATTCCACTAGACTCACGTTCAGCTAAAACATCACATATTTTATTTGTGAGTCTTTCCATGTCAACTTTTTCAATTTGGAAATTTTCAATTTCTTCATCTGTAAGTTGTTCTTCTAATTCTTCTTCTAATGTCTTTTCAGCTTCTTTTTTAATTTCTTCTAATTCTTTTTTAGTAAGTTTTTTTGGTTTAGGTGCTGCTTCTTTTTTTGCTGGTTTCTTTTCTTTAGACGCTGCTTCTTTTTTTGCTGGTTTCTTTTCTTTAGGTGTAAGTTCTTTTTTTGCTGGTTTCTTTTCTTTAGACGCTGCTTCTTTTTTTGCTGGTTTCTTTTCTTTAGGTGTAACTTCTTTTTTTGCTGGTTTCTTTTCTTTAGGCGCTGCTTCTTTTTTTGAGGGAACATCGGATGTTTTATCTTGTTTTTTTGCCATCAAATCACCTTAATTTTTAATATAACTCCTAATCATACAATAATTCATTCCTATTTAATGGTAAATTTTCCACTTGTGGTTATACTACTCTTTTGATTCTGATCGGTCATTTTCACGACTAGATCATACTGTCCAGGTTTATCTATTATTTCAGAGAAATCATCATCAATAGGTAAAAGAGAGTTATTTTCATCAAAACATTGTTTCAAAAATCCACTTTGTGTAACTACAGTATGTTTTCCAGAATAAACAGTAACATATAGATCCCCACAATCAAACTGAGAATCATCGACCTTTACTTGAATTTGAATAGGAGATGAAATAGAATATTGATTTTCTAATCCAATAATTGATATTTCTTCATCATTTTTCATGGTTTCAGAATTACTTACGGGCCACATATTGAGTTCACGATCCGGTGATTGAAGAACATCAGCCAAAACAACAGTACCAAAAGCAATTGAAAGTACAATGGGCAAAACAAATACAACATACACTAAACTTGTTGCCATTTCGTTTTTCACCTGTAAATCCCTTATATCTATTTAGCAAAATTTCAATACGCATGATGAATTTGACGAATGAGTTAAATCGGACCCGATTAAATATTGCTAGATGCGACTTAGAAAATTTAGAGTTAGAGCATATCGTTGCATTCACGATTCTGGCGAAATTACTGTTGGTGATTTAGCAGCATTTGTTGGAAGAAATGAAAGTGGAAAAACAACAATTTTGCAAGCCTTAACATTATTAAATAAAGATGAAAAAATTTCAGATTTAGATCTTTGTGATGAATTATCAGAAGAATTGAAAGGAGAAGTCACATTAGCTGAAGGAGAATTTGAATTAAGTTCAAACGAGATTAAATTAATCAAAGAAGCGTTTCCAGGTTTACCAGACATAAGAAAAATAAAATTATTTAGAACAAATAAAATACCCAGAGTCCAATACGAGTTTGAAGATATTCAGATTAGTGATGAACGAAATAATGAAATAAACTCATGGGAAAATTTTTCAAGACAGATTAAGAATTTTTTAGATACCATACCAAATCATCTTAGAATTCAAATCAATACAGAATTATTTGATGGCCCTCCACCAAAAAATCAGCAGATATTCAATAGTGGAATGGCTGAATTTAGTAATCAATTTCATGTAATAGCTGTTCAAGAGCCGAAAGTGATAGAAGAGTGGCAAAAAATATATCATAATCCAGAAAACCAGTATCATAAACTTCTTAGTGGTAGTAGTGAAAAATCAGCTTTAGAGAATTTCATTGCATCTGAACTACATCCTCGATTCGTTTATTTTTCAGATTACAAAAAAATCTATGGTAATATCAATCTCAATGAATATCTTAGAGAAGAAAAAGGAGTCAGAGCAAGCTCGATAGAATTTATTGAAGAATTTGACAAGGCTGAAACGGTAAGAAATCTTTTCTATTTAGCAGAATTAGACATTAAAGCATTAGACGAAGTAAAAGAAACACCATCAAAATGTATCAAACTATTGAATACAGCAAGTAATAGATTAACTAAGAAATTAAATCCAGCGTGGAAAGGAGACCCAATCCATGTTGAATTAAGATACAATCCAGGAAATATCATGAGTGTAGTAATTTCAGATATTCATCGTGATGGAACAGTTACTAATACCGGACTGCTAAATAGAAGAGCTGAAGGTTTCAAATGGACGTTTTCTTTTATTGTAAACTTTGCAGCAGAAACACAGAGGGCAGAACTTAAAGAAGCGATATTACTTCTCGATGAACCAGCAAGAAATCTTCATCCTACTCAACAAAGAGGGATTTCAGATTTGTTAAAGAACCTTGCAGGCTCAAATCAGGTTTTGTATGCAACACATTCACCATTTATGATTTTTGATTACACTCCAGGAAACTTGTTAGTAGTAGAGTTAGATAAAAGAAAACACCTAAGCAAAATTTTTTATGATTACTGGAATGCTGATGATAAAACACTGACCCCTATTCTGTATGGATTATCAAGAGGGTTAGTCGAATCAATTGTAGATAGAGAAATTGGAACTAACTCAAGACCTGTAATTATTGTTGAAACAATGTCAGATGCGATGTATCTAAATGCTTTTGATAAATTTTTACAGGATCCAAACATATCAATGAATCCACTTAATGTAGTAGCTGCTTATAATAAAAATTCAGTATTACCTCTAGCAATATTTTACAGAAATCATGGATATAGGACATTTATTTTATTAGATGATTCAGATGAATCTAAACAGATTTCAGCTCAATTATCATCAAATGATTTTTCACCAATACAGACAATACTTTTTGAGAGAGACGGTAAGAACTTGGAATCAATTGAAGATTATATCGTTCTAGAAGACTACCTTCATGCAGTCAATCAAACTTATGAGATCAGATTGAGAAAAGAGGGATATTCAAATCTTAAACCACTTGATGTAACTTCGAAGGGAAAGAAAGGTGTTTTAGAGAATTTAAGAAAAATTTGGGAAGAACATAATGATGATGATTGGGGTCAGTTCGATAATGAAGAGATTACGAGATATATTTGTGAAAAAATTACCTTAGAAGAGACTGATTTTTTATCAGATAAAACTAAAGACCAATTTAGAACATTGTATAGATTAATTGCTGAAAGAATCAGACAATATCAAAACGTCACCACAAAGGCAGATTTAGCCAAATTTCAGAGAGCAAGAAATTAGGATTAAAGAAGTTTACTGATGAAAAATACTCCATCGACAAATACAAAAGCAGTAAAATATCCTTTAAGGTTTAATTGAGACATGATGTGGTTTGAAATTATGAGTAAATCCTCAATCAGAGGAGCTTTCCTTTCCATAATCTTATGTTTAACAGTGACAATTATCATTCCAGCGTATGCGGAAGGAACAGTAGATGCAAAAAGTTTTTCATTTGAAGAAACTACGATTATAGAATTTACTAATACGGGAAATACGGATGTAAGTGCATTTAGAATTTGGTTAGGTAGTGATAATAATTTTAAATCATTTAAAACAGAAAGTGGATGGATTGGTGAAAAAACTCCTCAAGGAGTCATAATATTTACTTCATCATTAGAAGTTGTCAAACCAGGAGAATCAATAAAAATTGGAATTAAAACAGAAAAAATATCTTCAGGAATTAATTGGAAAGCACTTGATAAAAATGACCAGCAAATAGAAATTGGAAAAACGATCGCAGGTGAATTACCTAAACCAGAACCAAAATCAAATACAACAGTTTCAGAAGCAGGGATACTAGAAAATTCAATATTTAGAGTTATTCCAGAAAAACCAAATGTTGGTTCAACTATCAGAGTAACTGGAGATGGTTTTGGAAAATCACAGGAGTTAGACTTTTTAATTAATGATAAAAAAATTTCTGGATTCACCACAGATGATATGGGTTATTTTATAACAACAGTAAAAATTCCAGAAAATATCAATCCCGATAGAGTAGAGTTCATAATTAAAGATAAAGAGAATCAAGAAAAGAAACTCAGTTTAAGATTAGGAGATTCAAACAATAGAATACCAGAATCAGACGATATTAGATTAACAATAGGTGGCATACCAGAAATATTACATAGAACAGACTTTGTAGAAGTTTCAGGTACAGCACAACCAAATAGCGGCATCACAGCATCAGTCAAAGATCCAGATGGAAAAATTATCAATACACGAACCGCAAAAACAGATTCAAAAGGGAATTGGAAAATAGCAGAGCCAATCATCATTCCATTAGATGCACCTTTTGGGAGATATTCCGCAATAATTTCAGACGGTAGAGAAGAAATTACAACTACATGGATGATAGAAACTTCCAAAGTAATTCTCATAAAGCCAATAACTTTGAAATTCAATCCTGGAGAGACTATGAAATTTAACGGTACCGTATTACCAAATAAAACACTAGAGTTAATTTTAGAAGATCCACTTGGTGAAGAAAAAATTTCTGACATAATTGAGATCGACGAGACAGGAAATGTTGAATTTGAATATCCAACCATAGCTAATGTAGACAAAGAAGGTACGTGGACATTAATTGCAGAGCAAGATGGCAAAAGAGAATTTATTTACGCAGGATTAGGAGAAATACCATCAATACCAATTAACATTGAATTTGATAAATTAAATTACAAATCAACAGAAACTGCCAAAATATCATTAAGTGGAAAGCCTTCAGATAAAGTAACATTATTAATTATTGATCCATCAGATAAAACAAAAATAATTGAAGAGGGTAAGAGTTCAGTTTCCATCACATTGGGTCAAGATGGTAGAAAAACATACAATTTAGCACTAAGTGGATATGCTTCTGGAGCATATACTGCTGTTGTCAATAAAGGTGCATCTAAAAGTTCCGAAATATTTACAGTAGGTCTACAAACTGGTTCTGGTGCAATAAAAATTGGCAGTACAAAATTAGAGTATAGACCAGGAGAACCAATTTTAATTTTGGGAGATACCAAAGAAAACTCAATTTTAACAATTACTCTAAGTGATCCTGACGGAACAGTATGGAAAACAGAAGAAATATTTTCAGACAAAAATGGAAAGATTGCAGATGATAGTCTAAGATTACCATCATCAGCAGTATCAGGGATATGGAAAGTTAATGCAAAAAGTGGGTCAAATTTTGACAATATTGAGATTGAAGTAATAACTTCTAAAGAAGAAGGATTGACAGTTACTGTAGAACAAGGTATAGAAATATCAGGATTTGGAAAAAGTCTTAATTTCAAAGTGATAAATGCAGAACAAACAGTAAAGATGGTAATTCAAGATTCAAACGGTAAAATAATAGACACCTTAACTTTTCCATCTAATAAAGCAGGTGAAATCAAACAACCGTGGTTTATTCCAAAAGACATGGTACCAGGAACGTATACTATCAAAGTAACTGATGCACGAAATACTGATGAAACTACATTTACTATAAAATAACTTCAAACAATTTTATTCCACCTATTTTACATTCCAGATATGAATCTTAAAGAAAAAATATCTGAATTTCCAAATTTTCCTAAAAAAGGAATATTATTTAGAGATTTTAGTCCGCTATTAAAAGATCCATCAGCATTATCATTTATTGCAGACGAATTTACAAAGCATTTCCATCCAAAAGACATTGATTTGTTTGCAGGTATAGAATCAAGAGGATTTTTACTTGCATGTATTTTGGCTACAAGATACAACAAAGGGATGGTAATGATTAGAAAAGTAGGAAAACTACCAGGTAAAACTAGTAAATTATCATATAAAATTGAATACGGTCAAGATACAATTGAAATTCAAAGAGACATAATCGGCAAAGGACAGAAGATCTTAATTTGTGATGACTTACTTGCTACAGGAGGAACTGCAAAAGCTTCTGCAAAATTAATAGAAAAAGTAGGTGGAACAGTTGCAGGATTTGCATTCATTATCGAGTTAACTGAACTAAACGGAATAAAAGGAATAAATCAATACAATTGTAAATCATTGGTCAAGTATTAACATGGAAAAAGATGTAGAGATCGGAATTTTTGGAGGAACAGGAATTTACGATTCCGGAATACTTGAAAATCCACAAAAAATTGAAATAGATACTCCATACGGAAAACCATCAGATTCAATCACAGTAGGGATTTTCAAGGGAAGAAAGATTGCCTTTTTACCAAGACATGGAAAAAAACATACAATTCCTCCACATATGATAAACTATAGAGCCAATATTTGGGCATTCAAAGAGTTGGGAGTTACTAGGATAATTGCACCTTCTGCAGTTGGAAGTTTGAAAGAAGAAATAGAGCCGGGACATTTTGCATTACCTACACAGTTCTTAGATTTCACAAAATCAAGAAATGGTTCATTTTCAGAACTTGGAAGGGTAATTCACATCTCAGTAGCAGACCCATTTTGCCCTGAATTACAATCATCAATTCTTAAAGTAGTAAAGGAAAAAAACTTTCCAATTCATCAAGATTGCACATATGTTTGCATTGAAGGACCAAGATTCTCCACAAAGGCAGAATCAAAATTCTATAGAAGTACAGGAGCAGGTATCATCGGTATGACGTTAGTTCCAGAATGTCAACTTGCAAGAGAAGCTCAGATGTGCTATGCATCAATTTCAACAGTCACAGATTATGATGTATGGGCAGAAAAACCAGTAACGGCTAAAGAAGTTTTAGAAACATTATCAAAAAACGTAGAGCGAACAAAAAAAATTCTAACAGATTTAATTAATCAGATTCCAAAAACAAGAAGTTGTTCTTGTTCTAAGGCTTTGGCAGAAGCTGAATTCTAGTCATCAACAAAAGACTCTCTTTTCAAACCCTCAGGTAACGTAAGATCTCCTTGAAGAAGGTTCAACTGTAATGAATTTATTACTTCATCAACATTATAACCTAATTTTTCTAGTTCCTTTTCTGTGACTTTGGAAATTTTTGCGCCTATATTTTGACCTCCGATTCTTCCAAATGCAATTGCATTGAATCTAAAAGAATGAGCATCAATTGTAAAAGTACCAGTTATTTTTGCTGCCATCTGGCTTCCATGAACATTATTAATGTGAACTTTAAGATTCATTTAGATTTCTACTGCTTTGTTGATATTATCATCAATCAAAAAGCTCCAGTGTTTATCATCTTCAACTTTGAAATTATTTACTTTCAGAGAGACAATTTGTTCATCTAAACATTCGTGTTTTATTTCAGAATTTTCTTTCAGTCTGACTAATTTCCATTTGTATTTTCCTTGCTGTAATTTACATATAGTAACGCCCCATTTTGCATCTGGATCAATTTTTGGCATTCCTACTAAATCTGCTAATTCTTCAATTCCGAGCTGTTTTTCCTCACAAAATCGTTTTTTACATACACCGCATCTCCAGACATCAACTGAACCTATGGTTCTCTCGTCAATGTTGATGTTAACTACCCCAAAATACACTGGTTGATGTTTACATGATTCGGTATCAATACTCAATGTTGTTCACAAAACATTAGGATTATTTAGTTCTTGCATCATCATAAGATCTTTCAAGAACCACACCTATATTGTCGACAATCTTATTTCTCTTAAATTCAACATTTTCACGTTCACAGAATTTTCTATACATGTTTACAGCAGTGAATCTAGGATGCATTGCTTCAAACTCAGTTTCAGAAATATCTATGAAAGCACCTAAGGCCATTAATTCCTTAGCAGTTTTCAAAGCATTCTCAGTTGAAATATTTAGTTTTTCTGCAATAGTTGCCGGAGTCATTTTTCCATGACATGTAATTAAGAGAAATACTTTAGCTTGTAATGGAACTAGTTTTATTTCTGAAATTAGATCCTTTTCAATTCTAGAAATTTCCATCATTTTTAAAATAAAATCTAAGCAAATAAAGAATTATTTTGATCCCCTTTTTACCAATAGTTTCTTTGATATTTTTAGTGAGAATCCCATAGCAATAAAGTGGATTACTCCACCAATTATTGCAGCTTGCATCAAATTATCAAGAACAACCCAAGATATTGCAAAAGTTGTAATTGATGGAACGGTAACAATTATAGCAATAATTGAGCCTTTCAAAATAATCTCTTTCATAGTGAGTTTACTGGTTTTATTATCACTAGACATAAACAATTTTCAAAAAATGGTAATAAAAACCAAAGATACTTTATATTTGGTCAGACTCAAATTGAGTTGCTTGTCAAGTTATAAAGGAACGTATTCAAATGAACAGTCTTTAAACTTTGTAATTCCAATAATGGTAATTTTGTTTTTAGGAATAATTTACATAATGACCCAAAGAGCAGGTTCAGGTTTTGTTAGTTTTATTCTAATTGGAGCAGCAGCAATTACAATGTTTTATTGGATTCATGTTCTAAAGAAAATGACAAAGGACCAAAAACCAGCATACAATGCTAGGGAACAAGAGACTAAAAATTGGGTTTACGACTTGATCAAAGGAGATGCAGATTTTGTATTTGTATCTGAAGTTCCAGGTCCTGAAGACAAAATATCAGTTAGACTAATTGACGGTGTACTGTATATTCGCGGTTCTGGAGGATTTTCAAAAGAAGTTCCAATAACAGGTTCAAATGAAATGCAAATTCAAGATTTCAAATATAGAAACGGCGTACTTACATTAAGAATAAAATAATTAAAGACTTTTTGCAAGTTCTAATTTTTGTGGAAGATATTTGTCAGTAATGTTTGTCAAACCATATTTTGAAAATGCTTCTAATTCAGCTTTTCTTTTGATTTTAAGAAATACATCTAGTTCTTTTTTCCAAATACCCTCTTGATATCTAGGATCATTTTGTAAATCATAACATCGTTTAATGTCTGACTCAGTCATTGGAATTGTAGGAAGTTTAAATTTTTCAATATCAGTAGCCCATACACCTACCCATTTTGCATCAGGAACGGTAAGTTCTCGAAGATGTGCAGCATTTGCTGAACCAGATTTTATTACCATTGCAATATGTTCTCCATACACATCACCGTCTGTCAGAATAATTACTGGTAGTCCTAATTCATCATGAAGTCTTTTTAAAAGAGTTCTAGTAGAACGAGGAGCTTGTCCTCCAGTATTAATAATAATAGATTTGAATTTCTTATCAACTTGTTCTTCAACAAATCTTGTAAACAAACCACCTTTCTCAATGGCAATTACAATCTCAGCACTTGTATCTAATAATTCAGCAGTAGTAAGACTTGGACCTATGGCGTAGCCATCAGGATGGTTTGAAAGATTCATTTTTTTCCCTTCGTATCCAGGAATGGTATATTCTATGTTCAAATCTCCAAAAATTGAGCTTCTCTCTTCAGGAAAAATATGAAAATCTTCTCTTGGTTTTGATAACACGGCTTCAAGATCTACTATAATGTTATCAGATTCAGATTGATCTTCAAATTCAATGGCGAATGCTTGAGAAGAATAGTACACATCTCTTAATGTGGATGATTTTTTTTCTTGTGTTAATCGATTAGCAAAAAATGCCAACCACATTAATTGTGTAAATGACCTTAATTGAGATGAGTTTCTAGAACTTCTAACAGCGGCAGAGTTTCCTAAGATATATTGTCTAAGTTTTTTATCATAAACAATATTACTGACTGATCTGCTAGGTATTGAAAATTTTGGAAATTGTCCATTATCTAAATCACCGTAAACTTTAGCACCGTGATCTTTTAGTGCATCAATAATATTTTGCTGCTTTACTTTAGCTTTTTGCTTACGATCTTTAATTTTATTTGTCGTCAACTGTAATCTCCTCTTCTAATAATTTCTTATAATTTGGCTCTTTAGTCTTTCCGGAAAGTTCTGTACAAAATGTGGAAATAAGTGGTAGATACTTTGCATATAGATTTGCTCTCTTTTTTGCCATCTCGGCTTGACCACGTTTTGACATGTATGCAGCGAGTTTTCTAGAAAGAAATTGTAAACCTAATCTTAATTCACGTTCAATTTCTGGTCTATCTGCAACATTTTCTTTTCCAACCGTTTTGTAAGGTATTCTAGTTGAACAGATATGAGTTACTAAAACAAATGGAGGTTCACCTTTGACTTTATACCTAGCCCAATCAGTATCATGTACAACTTTGAGAACTACATCGCTTCCTTCATCATAAAGTAATGGGATTCGATTAGCATAACGGTAAACATGCGGCCCACCTGGTCTAATTTCACCACCATAAGCGATACCCATCTCCACAACAAAGGGAAAGCCAGAATAAGCAGATGCGGGACGTTGAACCACCGCACAAAAATCAGGCTTGAAGAATTTCCTTATACCTTTCTCAAGTGGTTCTTCTCCTAATGGAGCTAAACAACTAGGATCAGGTGAAAGAAAATCCTCAAATTTTTGTAATGAATCACTAAGCTTTACTAGTTCTTCATTTGTCAAAGAGCCCATACGTTTTTCAGGTTTGAAACCTGCAAATTCTGCAAACTTTACAGCAGTTGAAGGTCCTATTCTTTGAAATCGTTTAGTCAAAAATGCAGTGAGTGTTTCACCCTGAACAGTTCCAGTTAATTGTTTGTAGTATGGATTATCAGAATCAAGATCAATTGTTTTTGCTTGTGAATCACCAAAATCCCAATAATATAATTTTTTATTTGGTACATCAATATCATCAATTCTAACTTTACTGAGTTTATCAAAATCCATTTCAAGAAAGGACATCAAAGAAATAACAACTCTTACAGGTCTGGAAAGAGTTTTCCAACGTTTTGCTGCTTTATCCATAATTCCAGTAAAGGTAAGATTTTTTTTTGCTAATCCTAAATCTTTTCTAACTTTTTCAATCATCATATCATCAATGTTTGGAATTTCGAATTGAGATTCAACCATCATTCGTCTAATTGTTTCAACATCAATACCATGTGCATGAGGTCGAATGATTGTTGGTGCAGGTGGCATCTCATTTACAATTTTAGAGTAATGGAATTTTTCTCCTTTAGGATCATCAAAAGTTATTGTCGCATATGGGGTTATCAAAGAAGTCTCATAAACATAATCTTTAATTTTTGACCCTGCTTTTGCATAATCACCTTCAAGACAAATGCTAACAGAAAGACCTCTTTTAGTAACTTCTTTGGTATTATGTTTTAAAATTACAGGTTTATTTTTTTGAATATCCAATAACAATTCAAACTCGTCTTGAATTTTTCCATCAGTGGAACTTTTAACATAAACCGGTTTGTTTGTGGTAATTTGTCCATATAGAATTGCCATTGTAGCTCCTAGACCAAACATTCCTCGTGCCTGTTTTAATCCAAATTTAGAGCCATAGAGTACAGTTCCAAAAGCTAATGGAACATGTTTTGATTCTATTCCAGGACCATTATCTTTAACAGTTAGAATGTATGGTTTAGGATCCGGAGCATCTGGATCAACTGCCTTTATTGAAAGATGAACGTCAGGAAAGATGCCTTTTTGGTCACATGCATCTAAAGAATTTTCTACAAACTCCCTTACAGCAGTATAAAGTGATCTAGTAGGATTGCTAAATCCGGCTAAATCCCTATTCCTATAAAAAAACTCACTTGGTGAGATCTGATTAAATTTCTCTTTAATAGAAGACATCTTGATTTTCCCACAATTGCATTTTTTCTTGTTTACTTTTTCTATTTGCTGCTTCTAATTTGTTGTAAACGGCACCATGTATACTACCATTTGATATAGAGGATATTGCATCTACAACTAATTTTAGTTTACTAGTATCTCCAATTATTGAAACAGTTTTTCCATATACAGAAATATGAGTCCCAGTTAAATTTTCCATGTTTTTTCTTGCCTTACCGCCTTCTCCTATAATTCTCCCTTTTATCCTTTCAATATTTGCATTTGATTTTCCTGCAAACTCTCTCAAATCTATCACGTGTAATGCATTTTCACCCTTTAGTAAACTCATTGCATTATCAGGAGAAAAACCTCTACCTATTGCAGTTACAATCTCCATAGCTTTGAAAGGTTGAATACTTTCAACATCACCGTTAGATTTGATAAAAACTTCGCCAGATTCACCATCAATATCTAAAGTGACATAACATAGTTGTTCGATCTTAGATTTTACTGAACCAGATTTACCAATTAATACAGCGATACGTTCATTTGGAATTCTAAGTATTTTTTCAAAACTCATCCTACAATATCCTCAAATATTTTAATTGGATCTTCAACTGAAATTCCTCTTTTTGAAAAGAATCTTGTTATGTTATTAATGTCTCTTTTAAGAAATTCTTGAGCATTAGGGTGCCTAAGATCAACTGCAGATCCAAGATCAAAAAGAACCAACCCCCTAGAAGTTTTAAAAATATTGTATTCTGAATAATCACCATGAACTAATTGGGCCTTTTGATAAAGTCTGGTAATTATTGAAATAGATTGAACATAGTCATTTTCATCAACTTCTGATTCAAGTAGAATTTTTGCGGGTGAACCGTGCTCACCAATAAAATCCAAGGCAAGAACATTATTTGATAAATAAAGAGGTCTAGGGACAGGTATTCCACATTTGTAAGCCTGTGTTAAATTTCGATATTCTTTTTTTGCCCATAAATAAATCAGATTTTTTGTACCTCTTTTTATTTTTGAAAATCTTGGATCACCTGTAATGTATTGTTCGCGTTTCTTAAAATTTGAAGCACTGATCAAATAAATTTTTAATGCAACATCTTTATTTTTTTCATCAACAGCCCAAAATAAAACAGATTCTTTTCCTGCACTTACAGGACCATTTACATATGCAATAATATGATCTGTTATCATCTTGTATAATGTCATAACAGTTGGTTTGTCTAAGACTTCGTTGATCACTTTACCTTTTTTGAATCCATCATCCAATCCTCCTTTTTTGGATTTTGAAGTTAATTTATGATCAACTTTGGATTCTAGTTTTCTACTTAGATCATCATATAACAAATCATCAGACATTAGATCATCAGACAATGAATATCATCACACTTACTAGATAAAAGAGATTTCCTTTAGTAAATTTGATTTAAAAAATACACTAGATGTCGATCGATAAAATAATTTCATAGTTATCCATTCAATGACTTTACATTTTAAAAACGATCAAAAAAGGCACTCCAGAAATTTTTTTTACTCCATTTTCAGAACCAATTCCAAGTTCTAAAGAAAGAGAGATAGTATCTTTGCCAACCATATTAATGATGTTTGAACTTTCTAGCAATTTTTTAGCTTCATCAATTTCAATTATTTCATTACCATAATAGCTCTCACTAATTTTCATGGTCAACTCATTTTCAGATATAATTTTTCCAAGAAGTTCTGCATCGCATATATTTAGCATTAAATTTTTTTGATATTCAGTAATTTTAACTGAGAATCGCATTACGCATATTTACCTTTTAGAGTAGATTTAGCACCACAAGCTTCACAAATCAAAAATGAGATTCTGTTTTCTTTTAGTATTTTTGTATCAGGACTTTTGCAAGTATGACATTCAAGATAATCTTTAACATAAATTTGGAAAAGACGTGTAAAGTCATCAGGAGCTCTTCTCCCAACAAACATGGCCTTATCACCTAAGCGCTCAGCTGGAACTGCAAATTCTTTAGAAAGATATTGTAAGACTTTATCTGGATCACGACGAAGCACTTTAGGAAATTCTGAAAAATTACGCAGAAATGTTTTTTGGCCTTCCCACATAACATCTACTACAGGAAGCTCAAATCTAGTAGTAGATACTTTTTTAGAATCACCTAGTTTGTCTTGAATTCTCTTAAGTAGTGTTTCGTAATCGGATTTAGCCACTGAAAATTTGTGTATACTGTACCCTATATTGGTTTTTGAAAAAGAGAAAATCGTGTGGATTTTGTTGGTCTACATCTTACCTATTCGGAAGACGTTAGTTCCACATGTTGGACAAGTGCCTTTTACAGCAGGGCGTCCATTTTTTAGTTTAGTTTCTTTGGGATCCTTTACTTGTCTTTTAGCTCTGCATTTTACGCAATATGCTTCTACCATTATGAAAAATGTCCCACGTGGTGGTATTTAGGAAGAGCCTGTGAAAATTATTTAACTATAGACTAGATGGGCGTAAATTTTCTCATACATCAATAATCAAAGATTATAAAAAATAATAAGAAATATTGTAATTTTTTTAATATTTATCATAATAATTATACATGAATAGATTTTTTTTACTATTTATTCAACATTAGACTAAATTTTGAAAGGTTTACCAGTTATAAACACCATAATTCTAGAATAAAAAACATGGCATCTAGAAAAGGAATTATAATCACAATTATCATTTTAGCATCAATTACAGCTGCCAGTTTTCTCTTTTGGATAGTACCTCAAGAAAATCCAACATCTTTGGTCGTTTCAGACTATGAAAACTATCTTGAAGGAGTCAAGAAAATTCATCAAGTATTACAAGAATCTATTGAAACTGAATTTCAAAATCTTTTAGATGGAAATACTTCTCCAGATGAGTATATTTCAATTACAGAAATTACAACCTCACAAGTTACAGCTCAAATTAGTGAGTTTATAACATCAAAACCAACAGAAGAATGGCAAAATAGCTACATTACATATATGGAATCTATGAAAAAATTTAATGAATATATCATAGAAACCAAGGTTGCAGCAAATATGTTAAAAGTTGGTCAAATAGATGCTGAAACTTTACAAAATATTGAATCATTAAGATTAGAAACGCAAGAATTAATCAAAAAATCTGATGAGTTAAGACCATAGTCAGGCTCAAATCATAATTATAATATTTATAAAAGTTGGAAATCGTTAAAAAGCAATTCAACGATTAGAAAAAGAATGTCTCAGAGATCCGACATAGAAAAAGATGTCAATGCTTCAACTTCAAACAAATTATTAGTAATTTGTGTAGATAGAGACAATGATGTAGGTGAAAAAGCAGGCATATCGACTCCAATTATTGGAAGAGATGCCTGTATTGATGCTGCACAAAGACTAGCATTGGAAGATCCTGAAGATGCAGATTCAAATTCAATGTTTGCGGCAATTAAAACATATGAAGATTTAATCAGTAAGGGTTACCAAGTAGAAGTAGTAATTGTCGCGGGAGTAAAAGAAAGAGGGGTTCAAGCTGATGAAAAAATCCTTAAAGAAATTAAAAAAATATTAGAAGTATTTTCTGCAAATGGGGCAGTTATTGTATCAGATGGAGAAGACGACGAGAGTGTAATTCCAGTTATTCAAAATGTATTGCCAGTAGTTTCAGTACAAAGAGTTGTGATGAAAGTAAGTAGAAGTGTGGAATATTCCTATGCAGTTTTTGGAAAATATCTAAAAATGTTAGCATATGATTCAAAGTATTCTAAATTCTTTTTAGGAGTTCCAGGCATACTTTTGCTAATTGGTGGAGTTGCAACAGTATTTGGATACACTGAAGAAATATTTGCAGTGTTAGTTAGTATTTTAGGTATTTCATTTTTAATTAGAGCATTTGATGTAGATAGAGCATGGTCTAACTTGACAAGACCTACGCCGATGGGTTTTATCAGAATCTTTACAATGGTCGCAGGAATATTGTTGATCTTATCATCCATTCCAACTGGAATAAGTTCTATTGATCCAGAAGTGTTAGGTGATGAGACAGAAATACTCAGAATAGTTACTGATAAAATAATAATTGGTCAATTCATTACAGGAGCCTTACCAATTCTATGGATGGGCTTTGGAGCAATTTTTGCAGGAATATTACTTAGTAATTGGATAGGCGGAGTTCCAAGACAAATTACGGATATTTTAAGAATCATAGTTCTAGCAGCATTATACCCAATAACATCGCAATTTATTCTCATAATGATGAATGGTGATGTTCAATCAATTACGCTAGTACCACCATTGCTAGCAGGACTTGCAGCTACGTTAGTATCAGCCACAATTCTATTTAGAAAATACAGAAAACACAAACATCAAGAAATGATCGTAGACTAAAAAAGTAAGAAAGTCTTTACAATAACTTTATTCCTGAAAAACACTGATATCATCTAGGATTCATTGATTATGAATGGTGATTGGAAATTAATAAAATAAAAGACACAGTATTTCAATTATCGGGATTATATAGAATTTATTCAAAAAGACTTGAAAATGAAATACGTGATGGTGATATACCAAATCATCTAGCGTTAATTTTAGATGGAAATAGACGATGGGCAAAAAGACATCTGACTATTCCTAAAACAGGACATTGGAAAGGAGCTGATGCAGTAGAAAATCTTCTCGACTGGTGTGAGGAATTTGATATAAAAATAATTACTTTGTATGCACTTTCAGCAGAAAATTTAGATCGAGATGATGATGAATTAAGTCATCTCTATGAATTAATTCGCATCAGATTGGAAAAACTGTATAACGATTCAAGAATTCATAAAAATAAAATGAGAGTTAAAGGAATTGGGAGAATAGAACTATTACCAGATTCAATTAAAGATGTTTTAAAACGATTAGATGATGTTACAAAAGATTACGACAATCACTTTCTAAATATTGCACTAGCATATGGAGGGCAAAACGAGTTAGTGGATGCTGTTAAAAAAATAGCTGAAAAGATCAAAGACGGTTCAATTGACGTAAATGATATAACTAAAAAAGAAATTGAATCTAATTTATACACATCCCATTTACCACAATCATCACCAGATATGATTTTAAGAACATCGGGGGAAAAAAGATTGAGTGGGTTTTTGATGTGGCAAAGTGCATATAGTGAATTAATTTTTATGGACATATTTTGGCCAGAGTTTAGAAAAATTGATTTAATGAGAGCTATCAGAACATTTCAAGAAAGAAAGAGAAGATTAGGTAAGTAATTGGGAGAGTATTGAATTGATTGAAGAAACATCAGCAGGAGTAGTATTATTTAGAAGAGAAAATTCAAAAATTTTATTTTTATTATTAAATTATCCATCTGGACATTGGGATTTTGTCAAAGGAAAAATGGAAGAGGGTGAAACAACTCATCAAACGGCAATACGAGAAACTCGAGAAGAGACAGGAATTACAGACATTATATTTTTAGAGGATTTTGAAGAATGGATAAAATATAATTTTCAATATCATGGGGAATTAGTCAATAAGAAAGTTGTTTTTTTCTTGGCAGAAACAAAAACAGAGCAAGTTATAATCTCACATGAACATCTTGATTATACTTGGGCAGATTATGACACCGCAATGGAGAAAACAACATTTGACAATGCAAAATCAATTTTAACTAAATCAAAAGAACTACTTGAAAAAACTTTGTAGTTGTAATTCTTTTGAAACAGATACAGGATTTTTATCATTAATTATAGTTCTGCCAACAATTAGATAGTCAGTACCTGCAGAGAGCACATTTTTTGCACTTCCACCCTGAGTACCAATTCCTGGAGAAAAAATATCTAATTTAGAACCTGCTTTTTTGTGACAATATTGAATGATTTCTGGGAATGTTGCCCCTACTACAATTCCATCAACTTTAGAGGTAATTGCCCAATCCAAAAATAATTGATATAACTTCTGAGATTTACCCATCTTTAATTCCAGATCATACGATAATTTTGCTTCAGGTGCGCTCATATGACATAATGTGATCACTCCCTTGTTTTCTTTGTGAGATGATTTTACCAGTTGTTTTAGACTATCTAATCCCATTATCGGATTGGCAATCACTGCATCAAAACCCAAATTCCAAAGATGTTCAGTCGTAACTTTATTGGTATTACCAATGTCATTTAATTTAATGTCGGCAATTGTTTGTAAACCATAATGATGGGCAGTTTTATTTATTTTAGAAATTTCTTTAAAACCCAATGGCAGTAATAGATGAAAGTTTAATTTTATTCCACAGAGATATGGATGTAATGTTTTGATATTATGTATGGTTTTAGTTGTTAAATTTTTTTCAGATGAATCATAATCATTAGCAAGAATAATTTTACCATTCTTTTTTGATATCTGAGAAAGTCTAGTTTTGAAGGTGGCCATAATCAACTAATGGATGCGTTTCTTTTAGTTTTATAATTTTGATGTAAGAATAACCATGTTCAGAGGGATTATCAACAAATGATGGTTCGGATCCATTATTAGTGGTGAATTTTAAAAATGGTTTTCCAGGATCTGAATCAAGAACAACATGACAAAAATAAGATGCACCTTCTTCATTAAAATTCATAAAAACCCCAACTAGCCATTTATTTGCATGTGGAAATAAAAACAACGGGAAAGGTATTTCTTCAAAACCCCAAGTAAGCTTTGCAAGACTAGATAGATCTTCAAGTTCAATTGGCAAATATCTATCAGCAGTTCCATTTCCAGGTTTTAATGCATCAGGAAGTGATTTGATTCTAACAATTGGAGAATATAGTTTGCTTGCATCGGATGTAGAGTTTACAATATCAGATTCCTCTTTTCCACCTTTTAATCCATAACAGATGTAATGGCCATCATTCTCAAATGGTGTGTAATACACGATTGGTTTTTCTTTTAGTATATCCATTTGAACTGATAAAACTTTTTTTCCATTATGCTCATGAAGAAATGATACACGGGGTGCACGCTCAAGTGCACAAACGAGCCTAGAAAATTCTAAAGCAGAAGAAACCTCAATGTAACGAGGAAATTTATCCACAATTAATTTTTCCACAAATATTTTTTGTATAATACTAAATTAAACTTACCCTAAAATTTTTCAGGCTATTTTCTTCTGTCAATTATTTCATTGACATTTGGTCCTGTTCCAATTATAGTTACAGGCGTGTTTAATTTTTCTTCAATATTTTTTATGAATGATTGAGCATCAACAGAAAGTTCCTCAAATGATGTTTTACCGGCACAATTTGGAAATAACACATCTAATTTTGTAATAGAGATTTGTGTTGCGCTATTAAGCATAATTGCACGCCTAGCTAAATCAAAATCAAAATCAGCTGCACGCCTTTGTCGTCCAGTTACAGTTCCAAATTCAGACCAACCTTTTCTTTCAGCTTCTTCAAGAGAAAGTTCTTTTGCTAATGGTCCAGTACCAACACGCGTAACATATGCCTTGAAAACAACAATAACTTCATCAACTTTTTTTGGTCCGAGCCCAACATCAGCACATATTCCTGATGCAGTAACATCTTTGGAAGTCACAAAAGGATATGTCCCATGCCATAAAGACAAGAAAGTTCCCTGTGTACCTTCAACTAGGACATTTTGATTTAATGAAAGTGCAGAGTTAATTTCTGCTGGAACATCTACAATCAATGAAGATAATGAATCAATATCTTTTGCAAGTTTTAAAATTCTCATGGCTCTATCAGCATTTGCAGGGCCTGTACCAGAACCAGTACTGCCAATTTTTTCTTTTAATTCTCCTTTAGAATCACGTAGAAGATGGCTTTCTTCAATTATTCCACAATTTTTATCAATAAATGCACGACCAGATGCGTCAAAATCTTGTATCTCTTTTAATAAAACACTTGGATTGATTACAACGCCAGGGCCAATCATTACTTTTGCAGTTTTATTTAAAAATCCGCTTGGCAACATTCTGACTTTGTATGTTTTATCGCCATCTCTAATTGTATGACCTGCATTTGGACCTGCTCCACCTCTAACAATAATTTTTGGGTTATCTTTTATTGCCAAATAAGAGATGATCTTTCCTTTACCTTCATCACCAAAAAATCCACCAACAACAACAGTAGAAGACATATTCTCGAACTCAAATTTCGTTTATTTAAGCTAAAGTGTTGTCAGATGATTTAATATTCAATTAAAAATAGAGTTGATCGTTGGCAGGAACTAATTATGCTGGAAATATCATAGTAATATTGGCAAATCTTCCAGATTTTCTCAGAATACCTGTTTTGAAAAAAAGAATGGTTGAATTTTTCTCAATGAGTGATGCAGAAAAAATGGAGATCATAAACAATGCTTTAGAAGCTGGACCTACAATTCCGTTTCCAAATTTTGCTAAACTATTCAAGACATGGTTAGAAATTCTAACTACACTACCTGAAGAACAAAGAAATGGATTATTTTCAGGGTACATCAATGAGGTCTCAAAATCGCCTCAGAAATTAATTGAATTTAATTTAGATGGAATACTAGAGATTTTCCTAACGCTAAAGAACGAGGAAAAAGAAATTCTAGTCCAATCAATTAAGAAGATACTAAGTGAGCTAGATGTTGAAGATAAAAGAAAACTAATGCTAGTTATACCAGATAATGCTAAAACACATTTGAATTTTTAAGCACCGGGAGGCTTGTCAGGTTTTCTATTATCTTCATTGGTATAATCTACGATTTCTCCTTCAGGAGTAAGTACACCTGCAAAGATTTTTTCGTGTTTTTTTAACAGTTTTCTATGATCTGGCATGGACATGTCTAGTCTCATTTCATTCATTACCATTACTCGGTATTCTTTCCATTCAGCCCAACACTTGTTGCAAACTGGATATTTTTCAGCAACCATATCAAGTTGATCTGTATCGGGGATAGGGTTCTTACATTTTGTGCAAGCTCGACTCATAAACTCTAACAAAAAAGAACTCCTTTTATCTTTTATCAAGTTAAAACCATCAGATATGCATTTTACGAATGTAAAGTAATAATAAATAACAAATTCAAAATTAGTTGTGAAAATAAAATGTCCAAAATGTAAGAAAAATGCAGAATTATCAATGGATTTTTCTTTTGTAAAATGCGATAATTGTGATTTAGATATGAGTTATGGTGAATATGTCAAATTCATTGCTCATAACGAGACAACATATTCGGATATTCTTGGTGACTATACAGGTAGTACTGAAGGTCAGGCTGCAGGGTCATTAGATGAATGGGATTAACCACATGGTAAAATCATTCAGCAGATTAAAATAATTAGATTGATGAATCGATAACCATCATTGGAATTTCTTCTAGAAAACATATTGAATCTAATTGGATTTTTAGTAGGACTTGCAATAGGGATAATGTCACTAATAGGATTTAGAAATACTGGCAGTCCTACATTATTTCGATTAACGATTGCGTTTTTTTCAATAAGCGCGGGATTTTTTGTAATATGGGCAGGATACATGGTGGAAGATTTCATTACAAAATCAGGAAACTTAGAAAGATGGATTCAAACTCTAGGAATTGTTATTCAGACAGTAGGGTATTTCTTTATAGCATTTTCACATAGCATTAAATCATTTTTTCCAAAATCAAGATACTTTAGATCAGTTGGAATTTTTCCATTGTTTTTAGTGTCATCGGTACAAATAGAACACATCTTTAGATCTGTTTCAT
>Ga0207952_1000684_pt1 | contig 21818 bp, 14 predicted proteins | sample SubbioR12Aug_8Ca_FD_184831 | JGI IMG/M metagenome (GOLD analysis project Ga0207952, IMG submission 184831) | Serpentinite rock and fluid subsurface biosphere microbial communities from McLaughlin Reserve, California, USA - CR12Aug_8Ca (SPAdes) | ecosystem: Environmental > Terrestrial > Deep...
TTCCCATATTTTGAGCGTCTTCCAGCATTTTTTCGGCCCCCGCTCGGCTTGAGGACTCGCTCAATAATTGGCTCGATCAGTAACCATTCTTTATCAGTCAGCTCTCCAGGATAACGCTTCTTTTCCATCTCTCTCCTACAGAAAAACGGAAACATTTTGTTCTTATCAATTTAAATTTTCAAACATTTTCTTACTTTAAAAAAGATCTCTTAGCATTATTTTGGCACTGTGATACTCTCTTTCACTTACTTGGACCTTCATGCGCAATTGGTATGCAACACACCTCTTTCCCAACATCCCGGTATCTGAATCTTTAAGCCTCCTCTTCATCCTGCAAGAATGGATTGTCACTTGTGAGTGGCTGGAACAAATTCACTCCGCGAAAGTGGAAGAGTGGGAAGGGAAGCTAGCCAAGCTTTGCTTTTATTCTGAGATCTTGTTACAAGCATCACAAGTCGATGGAGAAAAACTCCTTATGATCTTGGAAGAGATTCGCCACATTTTTGCAAAGTTGCGTTTGAAGCATCTCGCTTTGCAAACACTCCCCGAGGAGTGGATTGAGACAGCAAAGCACAAATTTTGCGATTTCTTTTTGGCGCTGCATCCTTTTTTGCAGAAAGCAAAAAAAGATGAAAATGTCTTGATCTATCTGATCGAGCAAAGGCAAGTCTTAAATTTCTTCCTTGGATCTCACGCTGTAGAAGAGCTTCTGCAGAGTCTTTGCCCCTCTGGAGAAGAAACCTTCCGGGAGGTGATCTCCAACGGCTTTACGCAAAGAGGATTTTCCTCCTTTTTAGCGAAAAAAGAGCCCTTGCTGGAAGAGATCGAATGGCCCCGCTCGAATTGATCCGCGATTTGCAAGCAATTTTGCGCGAAGAGACGGTCATCTTGGCCTCTCCAGAAGATGCCCAGTATTTTCGTGAGTGGGCGAAAAAACGGGGGGCACCCCCACCTGCTCCAAAACCGATTGTCAAGAAGGCTCCTCAACCCATTCCAGAGCCGATCGTCACCCTACCGCCCGTACCGAAAGCAGAACCGATCGCAGCCCCTTCACCACTTCCCCCTCAACCCACTGTCTCCTGTGCCCCTGCACCCGCCCCGCATGAGCCGATCGAACCAAAATCGTTAGGAGCCTTACGCGGATGGGTGAAAAAAATCGCACCCGAAATGGTCCTTATCGACCAAATCCCCTCCGATGCCGATGCAAAACGGCTCGCCCAAAGATGGAAAACAAAAAATCAGGCGGCCCCTATTTCTGTCCTCTATTTAGCCGAAGATGCAGTCCATAAAAAACTTTTGGAAGAGATTGTGGTGGCGCTCGATGTCTTCTTTGGCCCGGCCCGACTTATTTCCGCTGGCACCATCGAACGGGAAAAACAGTGGGAGGCCTTCTTGTCGGTGGAGGGGCTCAAACTGGTGGTGGCATGTGACTACACACTCTGGCAATTGGGAGGCTTGATAACCCACTACAAAGAACAGACAGGCCACAGAATGTTGAAAAACATTCCCCTCTTTTTATTGCCCGATCTTTCTTTATACTTAAAAGATCCGCTCCTGAAAAGGTCTCTCTGGAAAGCGCTATGCCAAAAACTCTCTTCGTAAGTGTCTACTTAGATCAGAACCTCACCCGCGCGTTCGATTACTCAGTGCCCGAAGAGTGGCAAAGGGGCCTCGAAACGGGAATGCGCGTCGAGGTGCCGCTGCGCGGCAAAACGGTCAAGGGGACCATTGCCGGGGTGAAGACAACCGCCGAAGTAGCCGGCGTAAGGCCCATTTTGCGCATCCTCTCCCCGCGAGGCGAACTGTCGGAGGCGCAGTGGAAACTCGCCGAGTGGATGGCCAGCTACTACGGCACGCCCTTGCAGCGCGTGCTCAAGTGCTTCATCCCTCCCCACGTGCGCAAAGAGGTCAAACAGAAAGAAAAAATTTTCCTTTCCCTCACCGCCACCAAACAGGAAGGGATCGAGTGGTGCGCTAAATTGCGGAGCAAATCTCCTGCGCAGGCAGAACTTCTCGAGCAGCTATTGGACAAAACAAAGGGAGCCTTTTTAGCCGACTTAAAAGTCTCGCGCGGAGCGGTTGAGAGTTTGGTCAAAAAAGGACTCATCACAGCGCAAAAAATGGCTTCGGATGAGGAGATGCTCCTTGAAGAGGAATTTTTCACGAGCGGGCCCAAGAAGTTGAATGAGGAGCAAGAGAAATGCTTTACCGCGCTGGTCCACGCAATGGAAAAAAATACGTTTTCGGCTCACCTCATCCACGGCATTACAGGCAGTGGCAAAACAGAGGTTTATTTGCAAACCATTGCCGCCGCGCTTGAGCAAGGAAAGGGGGCCATGCTCCTCGTCCCCGAAGTGTCGCTCACCTCACAAACCATTGAACGGCTCCGTTCCCGCTTTGCCCAAAAAATCGCCGTCCTTCACCACAGAAGAAGTATGGGCGAGAGGACCTCGGCTTGGGAAGATTTGCGAGAGGGAAGAGTGCAAATTGTTCTCGGCGCTAGGTCGGCTATCTTTTCTCCAATCCGCAAGCTAGGAGTCATCATCGTCGACGAAGAGCACGACGGCTCGTACAAGCAAAGCGATGAGATGCCCTGCTACCAAGGAAGAGATCTCGCCGTGATGCGGGCCAGACTCGAAAACGCCGTAGTCATTTTAGGAAGCGCTACTCCCTCCATCGAGTCGCGCCACAACGCCGAAATCGGCAAATACCACCTCCATTTGCTCACAAACCGGGCGACGAAAGCCAGCTTACCAGAAGTAAAAGTGATCGACATGAAAAGAGCGTGCGAAAAACAGGGAGGCTTTACCCATTTTTCAGAAGAGCTCCTCGAGGGAATCTGGACGCGCATGGAAAAAGGAGAGCAAACGCTCCTCTTTCTAAACCGGCGCGGCTATCACCGGATGCAACTTTGCGCCGCATGTAGAGAAATTGCCAAATGTCCCCACTGCGATCTCTCGCTCACCTACCACAAAGAAATCCACAAACTCAAGTGCCACCTCTGCGATTTTACCCAAGAATCTTTGCGCGCTTGCCCCTCTTGCAAAGAGACCGGCTCGCTTGAGTTTAAAGGCTTTGGCACGGAGCACGTCGAACGGTCACTCCACGCGATCTTCCCCTCCGTGCGCACACTCCGCATGGACCGGGACACCACCAAAACAAAAGAATCACACGAAACGCTCTTCAAGCAGTTTCGAGCTCACAAAGCCGATGTGCTGATCGGCACCCAAATGATTGCCAAAGGCTTCCACTTCCCCTCTGTGACACTCGTCGGCGTATTGGGCATCGACGCCTCGCTCACCATTCCCGATTTTCGGGCGCCCGAGCAGGTTTTCCAGCTTCTCATTCAAGTCGCCGGAAGATCGGGCCGGTCCGAATTACCAGGCGAGGTGATTCTCCAAACCTACCTCCCCGATCATCCTGTCATTCGGTGGGCTGCCAATCAAGACTATGAAACCTTTTACCGGGAAACCTTGGCGGAGCGAAAATCCTTTGACTATCCCCCCTTGTGCCACCTTGTGAAACTCCTCTTCTCTTCGAAAAGCAGCGAAGAGGCAGCCGCCGCTGCGGAAACAGCCCGTGCAGCCCTGGCAGAAGCTCATCCCCACGTCCTCCCTGTCGCTCCTGCCGGCCATCCAAAAATCAAAGACGTCTACCGGTTCCAATTCATTGTAAAAACGAGGAAGATCAGCGCCATACAAAAACACTTGGCACTCCTCGCGCAGCCTGGTGTCCGAATTGACGTCGACCCAGTGTCTACCTTTTTTTAGCACCTTCGAGAAGAGGTCTATTTTTTCGCATTCGCGCTTGCACGAAAAAGACAATCTGGCTAAGTTGCGGTTTAGAGGTGATCTATGTATACAATGGAACTTATTGGTCAGTTTTTGATCGGTTTTTGTTTTGCTTTCATGGCAATCTACAATCTAAAAAACAAACACCATCTTGAATCTTCGTTGAAGGCAAAAAAATGGAATATCCCCATGTGGGCTATCCAAGTGACCACTGTGTTGGAACTGATCGGCGGGATTTTTGTGATCCTCGGCTTTGCAATTGACCTCGCAGTCCTTTACCTCATCGCATTCACTGTGGTAGTTTCCTTCCTACTTCATCCATTCTGGAAATTCAGTGGGCACGACCGATGGAAGCACATGGCCATTGTGATGCAAAACCTGGCCGTTATTGGCGGGCTACTTTTGGTCATGTGACCGTCCATGAATCCACTTCTCAAGCTCTTCCAATCCTGGCTCTAGGATCGGAGGAGCCTGTTTTCCCCCCTCCAGCGGTTTGTCTTGAGGCGCGGGGGGAGGAGAATTCCCTCGATTACTGGAATCCATTAGCGCATTGTACGTTTCTCGAATCATCCTCGCGATATCCGAATCCTGTATTTTCCTAATCATTTTGATGATCGTATCTGTAGCCCGTTGCTTTTCTTCAGAAGAAGCCACCTTGGATTGCAAGCAATCAAGAGCCCGAAAACAGGCATCGATCATCGTCGCTTGATCTGGTTGAGGAGGCGTATGCCCACCCAGCTGCGCAACCTGCAAGTCCATTAACTTCAAAAGAAGCACTTTTTTTAACTCTGGCTCTTGAATCTTTCGTTCATATTCCTTGATCTGATCAATTGCCTGCTGTTTCTCTTCGGGAGTCCTCAACTGGTCAAAGCCTTGCAGCAGTGCAGCACATTGTAGATAAAGTTGGTGATCCTGTGGCGCCTCCTCTATTCCTGCAAACCCCACTCTGTCGCATTCATTCATTTGTTCCTTGATTACCATCTTCATTTCATGGGAATCGGATAGATGTCGATGCGCCCATGCAAGCCATCCTCGCGCTTGCGTTTTGACCTTGTTTGGCTGCTTTTCCTCTGCAAGAAAAGCAAAGAGCTGAAAACACGCTTCACAAGCCAATGCATCCTTGTCTTGGGGGGAAGACCACCCCTCCATTTCGCGCAATGCGTTCAAAACCTTCTGCAGTTCTGAAGGAAAAATCTCCGTCCCACCAGGCAACGGAGTCGATCGAGTCCCCTTAAGGATTCCTTTTGCACGCAGAGAGGCAGCAATCAAGCCTTTCTTGTGGACAGTCAGCACGCTCAGGAAGAGAGATTTCATCTCATGCGTAGGAGGGAGATGCTCACAAGCAGACTCAATCCATGCAGCCACCATCTCTTTGTCGATATCGGATCGATTGTCTTCAGTTAGAATGGGACAGAATGCGCAGCAGATATTGCAAACCTTCTCCTCTTTCTGAGAACCGCTAGGTTCGCTCTCTATCTGGAATAGATCCTGTAGTGCGTCCTGCACATTTCTCGGCATGGTGTCAACACAGTTTTTTTGCATCTGCATGACATCCAGCGCGAGCAAAACATCTCTATATTTCTGATCTTGAGGATATTGCTGAATAAGATCCGCAAAATACTCAATCCGCTTCTCAAGAGAGAGACCAAACGTTTCGACGAGATGAAAGTGAACATCAGGAGAGATTGTCTTTCCCAACCTTTGTCCAAAGATCACATTGTATAATTCTGCTGCAAACTGCTTCCGCTTTTCCAAATCTACAGTATTTCTATGCTTGTCAACACATGCCAGAAAAAACCGATTTCGATCTCCTGTCCATTTTACAAAGGCTTTCTGCACCATTCCGTGGTCAAGATACGCCATACATACTCTCTCATGTAAAGCCTCGTTTTGCATGCGTTCAGCCATGCTGCAAGCAGTACTCAGGGCCCGTTCGATTTCCTCTTGTAATCGTTCGCGAGAAGAGGCAAACTCCAACAAAGCATGGCAGAATTCTTCCTGATGATCCGAGTCTTGAACGAAGAAAAATCTCCTGATTCCTTCGGTTAAATTACCCTGTTTCACATGCCAAATTGCCCAGTGCGACCGATAAATCTCTTCCAACTGTGGGAAAACCTCCTGCACAAGAGAAAACAAATCCTCTTTGCAGGAAGACTTTTTTACAATGCTGCGCACAATCTGACTGACCTGCATCTTTTGCACTTGATGGAAACTCTCTGAAGAGATTCGCACCGCCTCCAACAAGGCGATAAAATCATTGATGTGCGTCCTGTCTGTGATCGGAGAAAACTTCATTACCTCACATGTCATCTTTTCACATTCTGTGAATTTGTTCCTCAATGACTCCATTTCTGGAATATTGGGTAAATTCTTCAAAAGTGTTCTCAAAGCCGTCTCATGATAAATGGGACAAGCCCGATAGAAAAGATCCATGATAAACTGCGTGCGAACATCATCCTCTCGCATGAATCGGAGAATCTGAGCAGCTAAATTCACCTTAAGTGCAACGTGATATTGATAGTCTTTCTCATCGATTAATTTCTTTTTTGCGTCATAGCAAATCTGATTGAACCAGTCTCGAAGAGGTTTGACCTGCTCCTCACTCCCTTTATCTAATACCTCATGCGTTGCCTTGAACGATTGAAAATCAGAATCCCTCTCAGAAAATATGAGCGGAAATACAAAGTGTAAAATACCCTCTTTCTCAGGCACGGATAGCTTGGCTACACAAAGGAGGATCTGAGCGGCGATTTGCCCTATTTCTTGGGTTTCTTTTGGTTGAGCCTGACGACACTCCCGTACAATATCTAGGACGCTTTCATACATCAACTTTTGTTTCTGAATGTCTCCTGGTTGTCTGCTGAACGCTTCTTCCACTTCTTGAATCTGTTGTAGGGCTTGTCCAAAAAACGACCATTGAGGTGCTATTATCGCCATAACGTCTCTCCCCAAGCTTCTTGCTGAAGACGCGCTTGCTGCACAAACATGTCATAGCCAGTGATGTAAGGAATTTTCTCTTCTCGAGCCCACTGAATCAGAGGCGAATCGGGCAAGGAGGTCGAAACGTCCATGATCGCTTTTGGCCTTCCAAATTGGGAAAGTGTCACTTCGGGAGGCAAAGTGTTGATCAAGAGATCAAGATGAGAAAAATCAGATAACTCTTGAAGCGGGCGAAGCGTGGTGTGAATAGGGTCTCGTACTAGAGCTGCCGCTTTCGCCACATTGCGGCTGTAAATCTCAATGCGTGCTCCCTGTCCAGCCAGGGCATAGACAATCGCCTTCGCTGCGCCGCCTGAGCCAAGAACGGCAATCCGATTCGGAATGTGGCCCAGTTTTGCTTGAATGGCAGTTAAAGCGCCCGATGCATCGGTATTGAGGCCGATCCATTTGCCATCTGGCCTTACAAACACCGTGTTGACCGCTCCGATAAAAAAAGCTTCCTCTTCTACAGAAAAGAGATGGGGCTGCACCGTCTCTTTGAAAGGCATCGTCACGCTAAAGCCTCTAAAGGGGAGCTCAGGGACTAATTTCCAGAAAGAGGCAAGCTCTTCCCGTTCCAAATGCAGCTTAATGTAGACAGCATTCTTCTTCTCTCCAAACGCCTCATTGTGAAAGATGTGACCAGGGCTTCTTGTCACAGGGTTGCCGAGGAGCGCATAGATTTTTGTCTCGCCATTAAGTTTAGAAAAACGATAGGTCTCATGGAGATCACGCGCGCCGATTTGCCCCAACCGGGGATCTGTGTTGCCTACAGGAGCGTAATTGAGGGTGTTGCCAACGATGGGCCCCAAGATGCGGCACGGGCTTCCCAGTTCCCCCATCGCAATGCAAGAAACATCGGGATGACTTCTGGAAAAGACCATGAGACGCAGCATGTCGAGGGTAGAGTTGGCTTTGCAGGCGATCTTATACAGCTTGGCGGGAGGGTGCTGCATGGAGAGGAGTAGCTCGCTTAAATCTGCGGGCGTCTCTTCAAAATTGTGATACGACAAAATCACCTGCGTAGAGGCGGCAATTTTTTCAATCTGCCTAGAAGGCGTACCGATCGGGAGATCGCAGTAAGTGGAGCGCCATTGGATGACCATTTCGCTTAAATCTCTTCCGGGACCGGTTAAAATCCAGGGATGGCCTGTGCTTTTGATGACGGCGGCCATTTTTGCTAGCTCCTCCGTCGAGGAAAAAGCATCGACGCGCAACTCCCACGCTTTGAAATCGGAAGGCAGTTCATTTACAACATTTCGGATCACACCAATCAACATGGCCGGAGAGCATACAAGAACATGGACAAAAACGAAAGATGAGAGTATCTTTGGTCACTTATGACAACACCCGATTATCACAACCACGAAGAGTTCCAAAACCGCTCCCGCAAATTAAAGGAAATGCTTGAATCGGGAGTGGATCCTTACCCCCCGAAGTATGTGACGACCAGCAAAGCGGCCCAGGTGATCCTCGAGGCGGAAGGGAAAGAGGTAGGCCACAGCGAAGAGGCGGCGGAAGGAAAAACCCACCACCTGTTTGTGTCGGGAAGGCTGGTTCTTTTCCGCGCAATGGGGAAAAACGCCTTTGCTCACATTCAAGATGAGACCGGAAGAATCCAGGTGATGTTCAACCGCGACCAGACGGTCGTAGCCGGCTACTCTCCGACAGCCGACTTAAGCCACATCAAGTTCATCGAAAAAAAGCTTGATTTAGGCGACATTCTCGGCGTGGAAGGGCATCTCTTTAAGACTCAAAAGGGTGAGGTGACCATTTTTGCCAAGAAGGTGACTCTCCTCTGCAAATCACTTCTGCCGCTCCCCGACAAGCACAGCGGGCTCGCAGACAAGGGAGTGCGCTACCGCAAACGGTGGCTCGACCTGATCACTCACCCCGAGTCGATGGAACGGTTTCGCCTCCGCTCACGCATCCTCCTTGCCATCCGAAAATACTTTGAGGCAGCAGATTTTGAAGAGGTCGAAACACCGGTTTTGCAAAATACCTATGGCGGCGCTGCGGCCCGCCCCTTCACCACCCATCTCCATGCGCTCCACCAAGACATGTTCCTCCGCATCAGCCTCGAAATCCCTCTGAAAAAACTCATCGTTGGCGGCATGCAACGGATTTTTGAGATTGGAAAAGTATTTCGCAATGAAGGAATCGACAAGACCCACAACCCCGAGTTTACCATGCTCGAAGCCTACGCCGCCGGCTGGGACTACCACGACATGATGCACTTTGCCGAAAAGCTCTTTGAAACGATTGCCCTCGATCTTTTTGGCGACACCAAAGTGCGCTTCACACCCGAAGGAGAAGCCACCGCCATCGTAGTGGACCTGAAGGCGCCCTGGAAGCGGATGACCATGAAGGAGGCCCTCGCCACCTACGCCAAGCTCGACGTCGACAAGATGAGCGAGAAAGAGATGCGCGAACAGCTCCTGCGCCAAAGCCACATCGACCCCAAGAACGTCACCCACGCCCCGCGGGGAGCCCTCATTGCCGAGTTCTTTGCTGAATTCGCCGAACCCCACCTCATTCAACCCCACCACATCATTGACCACCCCATCGAAACCACTCCCCTCTGCAAACTCCACCGCGACCCCGCCTGCCGCAAAGAAGGGCTCGTCGAACGATTTGAAAGCTTTATTTTAGGGCGCGAAATGTGCAACTCCTACACCGAACTCAACGACCCCGAACTCCAAAGAAAATTACTCGTACAACAGGCAGAGAAGAAGGAGAAAGGTGATCTAGAAGCCAATCCCCTCGATGAGGAATTTGTGGAAGCCATTTGCCAAGGCATGCCCCCCACAGGAGGCATTGGCTTTGGTATCGATCGGCTTGTGATGCTCTTCACCGGCGCCGAGTCGATCCGCGACGTCCTCTTCTTTCCCCTCATGAAACCAGAAGAAACCCAAACATAAGAGACATTTAAGGACCTTGCCTATGCTTGTGCAGCAACTTTCAACGGCGCACTGCAAGAGATAATGCGGCAACATGAGAAAACCACACAGCCGCCTACACCTCCTTCCATGAAGGCATCCAAAACACCCCCCCCTCTTTGAATCCAACGGCCCTACCTTTTGCCCCCAGTCACCTCCGCAAGTAAAATTTACAGTAGACCTATGTAAAGCGCTTTGATCCGCGCCATTTGCAGCTTCTGGTTAAACGCCCGTTCTGCTTTGGCGTGCGCTTGCTCTCGGTAGACGACAAGCTCTTCAGGAGACATTTCTAAAAACTTCCGCATCGCCTGAACAATCTGCTGCACGTTGCCCGGTTCTACAAAAATCCCGTTCACCTGATCATCAATGTTGTCTTTCAGCCCTGAGTAATAGGAAGCAATCAGTGGAATTCCCATCGCCATCATCTCACGCGAGGAGTAAGGCGAGGCTTCGACCGCTGTGCTCAAAATAAAACCTGCATCAAAAAGCGAGCAGTAGGGGCGGACATCTTTCTGAAAGCCCGGAAGGCAAAGAAAATGGTCCACACCAAGCTCCTTTGCTTTTTCCATCCAGGAATCGGGGTTGTGGCCCAAAGCGATCACACGGAAAGGGGCATCTTTTGGAAAGTGGGTCAGCGCTTCGAGAAGCAAGTCAAACCGCTTGTAACTTGCCAGACCTGCGTTGGAGCCAAAGATGAAATAGCCCTCGGGGATACCCAGTTGCTTGCGCAAAGCCTGATCGGGCGCGCGTGGCGAAAAAGACTCGATGTCGACGCCGTTTTCAATCACCCAGACATTTTTGAGTGCAAGACCGCCTGCTTGGTGCATTTGGTAAGCGGAAGGAGACACAAACAAGTGGGCGCTTAAGAGATGGTTGTGGATGAGGAGGTTGATTGGATTGGGAGCAATGACTTTCACCCAGTGCACGGTTTGGAGGATGGGGGGCTTATGCGTAGAAAAAAGACGAGAGAGAAGGGCGATGTTGCGGTCGGCACCACCATTGGTGTGAATGAGATCGGGTTGGAATTCTTGGACGATGTGTCGGAAAGAACCAAAGGAGGTGGTCAGAATAGAAAACACGTTGCGTAATTTGCTGGGAAAATGACAAGGGTAGGTTTTGATGTGCAGCGCTTGACATGTGGCGTAGAGATCCGAGCTCGCGGGACACGCAACAGCAAACTCAAACTCGTCTTTCAGAGGCCCTGTCACGAGCGAGCGGATAAAGGTGAGATGGCCGCCCGAATTGTAGGGATGAAAGTTGGTGATGAGAACTTTGGATTTTTCGTGACTGAGAAGAGAAGAAAAGAGAAAAATGAAAAGGAGAAACAAATAGCGCATCAACTCATTCCGTCGAGGGCAAGATCGCAGCCGCGCTGAGTGAGATAAACGGTATCGTCCTCCCCTTTCTTGAGGAAATTAGCCTGCGCAAGGTGCTTGACGATGTTTCTCACGGCGGTCTCTTTTTGCCGAATGTCGTTGGCCACAAGATGAATAGGAACCGGCTGAAAGGGATTTCCTTCCCGCATGGCGAGTTTATAGAGTCCTATGAGAAATTGTTCATCCGGAGTCGTTTTTTTCATGGCTTCCTCTTCAGTCGGGCACCGTTCGGGGTATCCTCGATGAGATAGCCGCGGGAAAGAATCTCATCGCGCATCTGGTCGCTGACGGCATAGTTTTTGGTTTTGCGGGCGGCTTCTCGCTTCTCAAGCATATGGAGAAGGTCGGCAGGGATGTGCTCTTGTTTGTGGAGCGGGAGAACGCCGAGAACCTTGTCCCATTGTTCGAGGAGGGCAAGAGAGGCTGCCGCACCCGCGGTGTCCATCTTGCCGGCGTCGGAGAAGGCGTTGAGGTCGCGGACGAGGTCAAAAAGGACGGCGAGGGCGGCGGAGATGTTGAGGTCGTCGGCGAGGGCGGCTTTGAAGTGGGTGTCGGCTTTTTCGAGGAGCTCGGGGATGTGGGCGGGGGTGCCGGTTTGAGGGGCACGGAGGCGGAGGATGAGGTCCTCGAGACGCTGGAGGCTTGCTCTGGCGGCGTCAAGGCCAGGAAGGGTGAAGTTGAGCTGCGTCCGGTAGTGGGTGGAGAGGAGAAGGTAGCGGAGCTCGGGGCCGTTGTAGCCGAGCTTAAAGATATCGCGGACGGTGTAGAAATTGCCGAGGCTTTTGGACATTTTTTTGTTTCCTACGAGGAGATGCTCGGCGTGGAGCCAGTGGGTGACAAATTTGCAGCCTGTGCACCCTTCCGATTGGGCAATTTCATTTTCATGATGGGGAAACATGTTGTCGACGCCGCCGCAATGGATGTCGAGAGAGGGGCCAAGGAGTTTCATGGCCATGGCGGAGCATTCGATATGCCAGCCGGGACGGCCGGGGCCAAAGGGGCTCTCCCAAAAGATTTTGCCATCTCGGCAAGAATCGTAGGCTTTCCAAAGAACAAAGTCGGCGATCGATTCTTTGCCGTATTCGTCGGCGTCGTTGTCGCCGGAGGCGTTTTCTTTGAGTTCATCTAAGCAGAAGTGAGAGAGCCTGCCATAGGTGGGGAATTTGCGGATGGCGTAGTAGATGCTGCCGGAGGGGCTTTTGTAAGCGATTCCTTTGTCGAGAAGAGTTTGGATGAGCGCGATCATGTCGCCGATGTAGGCAGTGGCTTCCGGGTAGTGTTCGACCGGTTCGATGTTCATCGCTTGGAGGTCTTCAAAAAAGGCCGTTTTGTAGGGGTCAGTGAAAGTTTTAAGGGGGACGTTTTTCTCGATGGCGCCGCGGATGGTTTTGTCGTCGATGTCGGTGAGGTTCATCGCTTGCTCGACATGAAAGCCGAAGAATTTGAGGACTCTGCGCAGGAGATCTTCAAAGACGTAGGTGCGGAAATTGCCGATGTGGGCAAAGTTATAGATGGTGGGGCCGCAGGTGTACATGCGAAGGAGGTTGCCATGGCGGGGGCGGACGGTCTCTTTTTCCCTTGTTTCAGTGTTGTAAAGTTTCATTTGATCTCTCGCATGAGTTTTCGATAGTCGGTTTTTCCAGTGCCCATGATGGGGATTTCTTCGATCTTTTGGACGGTGGTGATCTTGACGAGCCTACTAAAGCCAGCTTTTCGCAAGATTTCATTGGCCTCTTCTTTGGTGAGGGAGAGGGTGGTGAAGAGGATGAGCTGCGATTTGTCCCCTTTTTCGGAGGCGCATACGGCAAGTGAGGGGAGGTCAGAGGTGACGTGGAGTTCGGCGAGGAGCGTTTGCTCGATGGCCCCTAAGCTGATCATTTCGCCGCCCACTTTGGTGAAGCGCTTGAGTCTTCCAGAGAGGATAAGATTTTTCTCAGCGTCGAGAGAACCGATATCGCCTGTACGATACCACGGTTTACCATCGAGTTCGATGAAAGGGGTGCGGGGGTTGCCAAGATATCCTTGGAATACGTTGGGGCCGCGGACGCAAATCTCCCCTTCTGCCCCTTCGGAAAGTTTTTCGAGCGTCTCGGGATGGATGGTGCAAAGTTCGACGTCGGGAAGAAGTTTGCCAACTCCTTTGGGGGGTTCGTTGAAGCGGTTGAGGCTAAGAATGGGTGAGCATTCTGTAATGCCATATCCTTCGACAAGTTTGGCGCCGGTGCCAAGTTTGGTGGCTCGATCGTAGAGCTCCTGAGAAGCTTTTTCGGCGCCGCTGACAAAAATGCGGATGGAATTGAGTTGTCCTTTTTTCGCGGCCTGGAATAGGCCTTTGAGAAAGAGAGGCGCGGCACAAAAGAGGGTGACCTTCCATCGCTCTACCCCTTCGGCGAGGGCAAAGCTGTCGGTGGGGTCGGGATAAAAAGCGATGCGAATGCCACCTAAAAGGGGGAAAAGACCGGCTACCGAAAAACCAAAGGAATGGAAGGGCGGTAGGATGCCATAGATGACATCACTGGCGCCCAAGCTAATGCACTGCATGGCAGAGCGCTGGTTGGAGAGGACGTTTTTGTGCGAGAGGGGGACCCCTTTTGGATTGGCTTCGGTGCCGCTGGTGAAGAGGACGACGCAGGGGCTATTTTCGTCGAGAGTGTTGAGATGGAAGGCGCGGAGAATGGCCGAGACGGAGTGAAGGGAAAGGTAGGCGCCGCGTAGCTTGTCAAAAAGAGAAAGCCCGTCGCGGATGTCCTCAAGCAAGAGAAGATGATCGATGAGGGCGCCAAATTCGACGTGGGAGAGGCGCTCGAGAAAACGCCAGGAGCTGATGGTTGTTTTAGCACCCGAGAGCTTCATCATTTCGTCGAGATAGCGGGGACCTAAGGTCCAGTTGAGCATGACAGGCACTTTGCCAGCAAATTGGAGGGCGAGGACAACAAGATAGGCGCCGGCAGAGGCAGGAAGGAGAACGGCAATTTTTTCCTCAGGAACCTTGCGAAAATGGGCCGCTAAGACAAGGATGGCCCGTTTCATTTTTTTGTAAGTGAGAACACCCACGAGGTCATCGCCGCAGGCGGCAAAGTTTTTCATCCGTTCGGCTGAGTAGAGGAAGGCTTCCGGAATGGTGCGCCCGATAGGGAGAGCTGGGCCGGGACGTTTGGATTCTTTGGGCCATTGGATCTGACTTGCATGCTTCACCGGGTGATCGATGACACGGGCCCCTTCAGCAATCTCAAGCATCCGTTGCACGGTGTCGATGTCTTCTGGGTGGATCTCTTCGAGGTCATATTCGCGAGCGAGAAAGGTAATGAGTTCAGCTAGGTCGAGCGAGTCCATCCCAAGATCAGTGGCCAAACTCATCTGAGGTTGAATCTCTACACCTGGATTGTCGAGAATTGTCCGAATTTCAGCGTAAATTTTTGACTTTGTCTCAGGAGAAATCTCGGCTTCGCCCGCAGCTGAGGTTTGCTTTTTCGGCTGAAACACTTGAGGCAAATCCTTCTTCCAAAAGGCAGAGGAGACAAGCTGAAGCGGTTCGACGGGAGCGATTTTGCCGCTAGGGGTCGGGTAGCGATTGTACCAGTTTTCTAGGTAGCGGTTGAACTCGACGCGAGTCCCTTTTTTCGGTAAATCGGCAGGTGCGAGTTCGATCTCGATCATGACCCGTCTGCGAGGAGCAAAAAAGAGGCCGTTTTTCAGGAGCATTTTCAGGCCGGAAAGGATGGTCTTAGGCAGATCGGGAGAACGGCCGAGAAGCGCGCGGGAAAAGGAGCTGCCCCAAAGACCCGTGGTGCGGACAAGGACAACTTGGGTTTCAGGGCATTCTTGCAAAAGGGCGTGGGCTGAGGAAGAGCCTCCGACAACCTCACGTCCTGAGCTCTTCAATTTCCCCGAAGGATAGAGGATAAAATTCTCTTTCTTGCGTAAACCCTCGACTATTTTTTGCATCGACTCTTCCGCTTTGCGGATCTTCAGCTGGTTCACCGAAGCCTCAAAACTGGGGATGCAAAGACCTCTCACGAGCTTAATGAAAGGGTGGAGGAGGCCGAGCCGATAGATGTACTCGATGACGAGCGGCCGGATCTTATACTGGGGCCACAGGAGAAGGAAAAGGAAGAGAGGATCCATGTGGGCGGCGTGATTGGGGAGGAAGAGAAGTCTACCTTTTTTCCTAAGTTTTTGGTTATTAAGTTCTTTTAACCCCTTTACTCGAATGCGGTAGCGAAGGGAAAGAAAACACAAGCATATCTTTGAGAGGAGAGTCCACAGAAGGGTCATATGGATCAATTTTACCTGATGGGCAGTTTTTTCCCACTTTTTTCTAAATGGAGCAAAAACATATAATCTTTTTTAGAGCCAAGGAGGCGTTATGGATGTCAGACCCACAAGCAAGCAACCTGTGAATCCCCCAAGAAACCTTGTCACAGGATCAGAAACAGCAAATGGATTACAAAACAAGATGTGGAGAGTTTTCTCAACAGAAGAAAAGCTAGGCCGTCAAGTTACTCCGCAGTCCCCAGACAAAGCCTCTCGCTTTGCGCTGAAGGCTCTTCACACTAACGCACCGCGCTGGCCTCGTTAATCAAGATCAAAGGTTCGGAGAGGGTGCTGACGTGCCCTTCCACTTTTTGTTTTAGGGTCTCTTTTTTCTCTAAGACGGCGTAGAAAGTCTTCAAGCTATGGAGCGATTCCTCGTAGGCAGGGTAGGCAAGGCCGGGAGCAGACACGATCCAAGTGTGGGGATTTTGGTAGAGGAGATTGATCCGTGTTAAAACATTATTTGAGACAAGCCAATCTTTTGCTTGCAGGGGCACGGCGATCTCTTTGTCGAGAAGATGCTCGAGGGCTTGCCGCCTAGACTCTTCCATGCCAAGCCTTGTGTCGTGATGGAGGATGAGGGTACGGGAGCCCTGATTATTTTCCTCAATGTATTCTTGCGCCGTAGTGAGGGTTTTATCCGTTGAAGCGTCGTCGATGAAGATGACTCGGTAGTGGTCGTAATCTTGTTCAAAAAGGGAGCGGAGTGACTTTTCACACCATCTTGCCTGGTTATGGGCATAGACGAGGAAAACGAACGATTTCCTTTCGGTGAGGGGATATTCCTTGTCGGGTTTTAAGGCGAATGTGAGTTTTTGCCCTGCGATCCTATGGCCAAAGAAAAACCCGCAAAAGGCAAAGAGGGCAAGGAAGAGGAGTCCAAGAATTTTTCGGATCATAATTTCGCAAGGGGCTCATAGGTAGTTTGTTCAGGGAAAGGCGTGGTCTCCTCTACCGTGGGAAGGGGTATTTTCGAAACAAGGTAGAGAATGTCAGGGATGAACTGGAAGTGTTCGGCGCCCATTTCTAACATCGGAACCATGTAGGCAAGATCGCTGTCGGGGGCTCGAAAAAGGTCCGTGGAGCGGATCTTTCTGAAGAGCGCGGCGTAGAAAGTTTGGAGGTGGGAAGCAGGAAAGGGGTTCATCCGAAAGCCTGTTTCTGTGAGGAAGGGGCCGCTTTTCCCAAGGGCAAGGCTGGGATATTCGCGGTACTGGCCATAGGTGAGCCAAAGATCTGGATCGGCGTAATACTGATTCAGCCGCTGCAAAACCCATTCGTGAGAGAGGCGATCTTCACCACCGAGGAGGACCACGATCTCTTCGTCTGCACATGTTTGGATGGCACGGTAAAGATTGGTCACTTTGCCCAGGCGCTCTTCGTTCTTGACGAGGGTGACCCGTCCCATGTGGTTGCTGTCGTAGACAAGATCGCGAACAAAGTCAAAGGTGCCGTCCGTGGAGGCATCGTCAATGTAGATGATGCGGAAATTATCGTAAGATTGGGCAAAAACGGAGCGGAGCGTGGGCTCAACGTTCGCGCCGTTGTTGCGCCCGATGATCACAATGACAAAGGGCTGATTGTCGAGAGTGAAAGGGGCGGGGCGAAAGCCGAGGTCGATGGTATTTTTTGGGCAGTTCTCACACTTATCTTTAAAGAAAGGGGTAAAACGGGCCACAGCAAACCCTGCGCCGAAGAAAAGGAGCAACGCCAAAAAAAACTGCTTCATCGAAATGGAATTTTGTCAGATTCTGAGTTTGTAGAAAAGAGGTGACTATGATTCGTGTGTGTTTTCTCTGTCTGATCTTAACTGCTTGCACAACATCGCCGCAAGAGGACAAGAAAAGGTGGAAGTGTTCTGAAGACTGCAAATGCACGAAGGAATGTCCCTGCAAAAACTAGTGTCTAATTTTTGCAATTAGAGACTGTCTCTGAATTAAGGCTTCGTCGAGTTTTTGGATTATTTTGGCCGATTTTCGACTTTTTTTCGGGGGGTCATATACGAGAGTTGATATGACCCCCCGAAAAAAAGTCGAAAATCGGCTCAAAAGAACCTAAAAATCGACTGAAGCTTAAATCAGAGACAGTCTCTTAGACCGAAACAACCTGAAGAATCGGGAATTTGGCAAGGAGGAACCTCAAAATTGCTGTTCGGAGCGAGAGACCATTGCCAAGAGGCAAGGCTCGAGTGAGAACAGGAATTTTGAGGAAATGCCGACGCCGCTAAAAACCGATTCTTCAGGTTGTTTCGGTATAGACACTAGAAAGAGAACTTGAGGGCGCCAGACCAATTGTGAGCGACATAGCCGCTGCCGTATTCGCCACGAAAGTTACCGACTACGTGAATTGAATCATTTTTCATTTGTCCCAGAACGCCCGCTTCCCAGAAGAAGAGGGATCTTTCGAGAAGAAGACCCTTCGGCGACATAGTACAACGTGCGCCTGCGAATTGGGCCGATTGTGCTTGGCCCTGGATCTGCTTTTGCAACACGCCGCCAACAGTTAGGTGAGGCGTTGTCCGGATTCTGTCCATCCAAAAGCAAGGGGCGATTTCATTGCCTATTTCAAATTGCAAATAGCCCCCTAAATGGGGTTTGACAGAAAGGTTAATCAGGCTTGCGTGTCCTTCTTCAAAGTGTTGACGTCTCACCATCGAATAGTCGACTTTTCCGTAGAGACGATTTTGCACCACGCCATGCCACAGACGTCCCATTTCAAACGAACCAAGCGCATCGATGCCGCTAAAATGGGCAGAGGGCCGTCTTAAAAAGGTACTGAACTGCGCCCCTTCAAAAATGATGCGCCGTTTGGTGAAGTAGCGATCGTAGGAAGCCATTATGACCCCTTGCGCGTAGAGAAGATCTTCAAAGACCCATCCGCCACCGTAAAATCCACCGTAATAGTTGTTCACAGAGGCATGGCCTTGGTCGTTTTGCCACATGAGATAATTTTGGACATGGGAGAAAAACCCACCTACAAAGCTATTCAGTTCGGTTTGGTAATCAAACCCAACCGTTTCTCCTAAATCTTCAGCATAATAGCCGGGAACACCTGATTTTGCGTGCTGCGATGAGCGAGGAACAAACACATCGGACCAGAAGCGAAATCTGTCTTGCTTACCGCAAGGTTTGCGAAGGAGAAGATTCATTTCGCGCGACACCGACTCTCGCACCTGCGTGATCGCCGTTTGCTGCGACAGATCGAGATCGCTCAACATGGCTGGAGACATCTGGAGGAGCGAGTGTTCCATTTGCGAAAGCTGCATGAAAAGAAAGTAATTTTGGAGCGAATTATTTGGGATCGCATCAAAACAATTTGCAATCTGATGAGCCGAGGGGATAAGAGGCAAATTGCTGGGAGTCGAGGTATGGACTAGGAGATATACATACAGCGGATTGGGATCACCTAAGAGTCCCTCCCCTAAAAGTTCTCCGGAAAGAGAAGGAAGAGGAGTGTACTGAAGACTCGCACTGAAGGAGGGAAGGCTGACCACAACAGGTTCTGCAAACTGACCACTCACCCCTCCTGTGGTCTGGATGACTAAGTAGTGCGTATTGGGAGCAAAGGCTTCCGAAGTCATATCAGGCACTAATCTAAATGTAACCGTCGAGTCAATATTCATCGATCCGGTGATATTGAGGACATCTAGCTGCAGAGGATTGGAGATAATCTCTTCCAGATAAGTCGATCCGACCAAATGATTTACGGTTCCGATGATTGCTAAAGCCCCTACATCATGTCCAGCGCTGAGGGTGCCGGAGATGTTGACAGTACTAGGACCTGCGATCGTCCCTATTCCGAGAAGATTACCACCTGCGTTAACGGTCACTGTCGTGGCAGTAGTGGTGCCGTCGATCGCCAAGACGCCGTCGCTGGCAATCGTCACCGTATCTTGCGTTACTGAACCGGAAAAGGTTAGCTCTCCCCCGCCCTGTACAGTAGCAGCGCCCGCCCCTCCCGTAATCGTTCCCGAATAAGTACCATCCGCAGTTTGATTCCAAACCAAACTCGCCGCATTGCTGATCGTACCTTGTAAGCTTGTCGTATTGCCCTGTAGAGTTCCTCCAGTAACAGTCGTGCCCCCTGTATAGCTATTGGCACCAGTTAAAATGAGAGTTCCTGCATTTTGTTTGGTCAGTGTCCCACCCGTTCCTCCTCCAATGCCATTATCGACAATGGTTCCGCTATAGGAACCGCTAGTCACTTTTAGCTCTTTTGCACCCAACTGGATGGCTCCCGATCCTGTCAGAGCTGTAATGGTTGCAGAGGTCGTGACTTGACTGATATCAAATGTTCCGTTGGCAGCCACCCCACTACTTGTCGCAATGCTTCCAGCTGTAGAAAGGGCCAGCGTTCCGGAGGTGATGGTCGTAGCGCCTGTGTAAGTGTTGGTTCCGGTTAAGGTCAGGATATTACTTGCGCTCCCCCCCGTAACTGTAAACGCGCCACCAGTGCCCCCGCCGATGCCGCCATCGGCAGCTGCGCCGCTATACGTACTGGAAGAAGAGCCTAACGCCACAGTCAAAGTTTTGGAGCCAAGGCTCACACCCCCTGCACCGGACAGAGGGCCGCATGTTGTGGACGTCGTGACTTGGCTTACATCAAACGTGCTGGTCACCGCCACAGCGCTCGAGGCAAGGCTTCCACTCCCCGAAAGAGCAAGTGTTCCGGAAGTAATCGTCGTCGCTCCAGTGTAAGTATTCACACCAGTAAATGTTTGCACACTGCTTGCGTTATTTCCTGTCAGGGTAAACTTTCCCCCGCTGCCCCCGCCGATCCCGCTATCGGCCATGACACCGCCAAATGAACTCGACGAGGCACCTAAAGCCACGTTGAGAGTTTTCGAGCCCAGTGCTACCGACCCGGAACCAGACAAAGGTTTGATTGAAGCAGAGGTCGTGACTTGACTGATATCAAATGTTCCGTTGGCAGCCACCCCACTACTTGTCGCAATGCTTCCAGCTGTAGAAAGGGCCAGCGTTCCGGAGGTGATGGTCGTAGCGCCTGTGTAAGTGTTGGTTCCGGTTAAGGTCAGGATATTACTTGCGCTCCCCCCCGTAACTGTAAACGCGCCACCAGTGCCCCCGCCGATGCCGCCATCGGCAGCTGCGCCGCTATACGTACTGGAAGAAGAGCCTAACGCCACAGTCAAAGTTTTGGAGCCAAGGCTCACACCCCCTGCACCGGACAGAGGGCCGCATGTTGTGGACGTCGTGACTTGGCTTACATCAAACGTGCTGGTCACCGCCACAGCGCTCGAGGCAAGGCTTCCACTTCCCGAAAGAGCGAGAGTGCCTGCGCTGATGGTTGTAGTTCCTGTCAAAACATTCACTCCGCTCAGAGTCAATGTGCCTGTGCTAATTTTAGTCAACGCGCCCGCTGTAGCAGCGGTACCAACCGCCCCCGAATTAGCAAGATCGAATGTATTTGTATCAATTGTGAGAGTTTGTCCGGAGCTGATTGGCATCGTTCTTGCCATGGAAGCAATGGAAGCTGTGATATGCAGCGTCGAGGAGCTCGTTGTACTAACGCTTCCACCCGTATTCCCAAGATTTGCATTCGCACCAATTTTCAGTGTGCCGCCCGCGAGCACCGTGCCGCCAGAATAATCATTGCTTGCCGATCCAAGAACTAAAGTACCGGAACCCGACTTCGTCAAGGCTCCCGTACTTGTGATCTGACCGGAATAGGTGTAGGTATCAACACCTGTTGGCACGCTCAGAGTGCCGCCTCCTGCTTGCAGAGTCGCTGTGCGAGAAGTAGAGAAAGACCCTCCTACTTGTAAAGTGCCTCCATTGAAGATGAGATTCCCAGTCGAATCTCCCAAATTATTATCGGCTGTAATGATCGCAGTCCCACCAGTAAAGGAAGTACCTCCGTAGTAGGTATTCGTGCCCGAAATGGTAACCGAGCCGCTGGACACCGTTACACCCGCATCATGAGCTGATGGCTCACCCGCGATCAGCACACTGACCGTCATAGTCCCTTGCAACGTCAAGGTGGCCCCGTTATACAAGTAAATCCCATTACAAACGCCACTCGTGCCATTGCTTGCGCCATTACCCCCTCCTCCTCCTCCAATCGAAAGAAAAGTTCCAGAAAATGTCATTGTATCCAACGTCAAGCTGCCCTGATAGACAAACGCGCAACCTCCAATCCCCGCTCCTCCGCCACCGCCGCCACCTTGAGTACTTGTTCCCGAACCTCCACCCCCTGCATAGGTACCTCCACTCCCTCCCAAAGAGGAAGATCCAGTGACACCACGGCTGCCCCCCCCACCGCCGCCACCGCCGAATGCTCCTGATCCTCCCGTTCCACCAGAACCCGCACCGCCGCCAACTTTCTTCCCTCCACCCCCACCTCCACCACCAAAAGATCCAGATCCTCCGAACGCTCCAGACGACCCCCCTGTACCCCCC
>Ga0207952_1000685_pt1 | contig 21775 bp, 20 predicted proteins | sample SubbioR12Aug_8Ca_FD_184831 | JGI IMG/M metagenome (GOLD analysis project Ga0207952, IMG submission 184831) | Serpentinite rock and fluid subsurface biosphere microbial communities from McLaughlin Reserve, California, USA - CR12Aug_8Ca (SPAdes) | ecosystem: Environmental > Terrestrial > Deep...
GAAATAAACCGCTGGGAAAAGCGAAACTTCTTCCAGCTTTTTCCAAAATTGATTCGCAACATTTTGTATCTTCACCCTGACATTTCTAATGGTCAGCTAATACTGACATTTCTATTGGGCGTTAACATAAAAATAAAGAAACCGATTCTTCATGTTGAAAAATCGGTTTCTTCATTCATTAACTACATTACTTTAAAAGCATCATCTTTTTTGTGGTTGAAAAATTATCTCCCTTTAAACGATAGAAGTACACTCCGGAATGAACTAAATTTCCATTATGGTTCGTCCCGTTCCAAACAAGGGAGTGAGTTCCTGCATTCATCGCTTCGTTCACTAAGGTTTTCACTTCATTGCCCAAAATATCATAAACAACAAGTTTGATATTTGATTTCTGTGAAAGAGAGAATCGGATTGATGTTGACGGGTTGAACGGATTCGGATAGTTTTGTTCTATCTCATAACCTTTGGGTAAATAGGTAAGATATTCGTTCACAGATACACCAAGCGTCGTAACAACAGCACGTACCATTACATCCTCTGTCGCGCCAAATCTGTTCGCTCCCCAACCGCTCGTAATTTCCCATCCGCGGTTTGAAAGTGGCGCAGTGGCATCCACGGCATACGTGTGTTGCCCGGTTTCTCCGATGTAAAATTTTCCACCATCAAGCCTGATATCTTCGGTACCAAAATAAACCTTGTTCACGCCTGCAACAGGGGTAATTTCTTGAGAACTAAGAATTGTACCCGGCGAACCATTTGGTCCATCATCATCGAGAATTGTAACTGTTAATAATCCGGTTCCAACAGTGAGGACGCGCACATAAGCAGATTCAATTTTAGCGGCGAAGGGAATTTCAAATTCATTTCCGAATCCCCCCGGACCGCCCCATGAACGACCGGTTCCGTCCGGTGCATTGTCGTCGTATGCTAAGAGTATCGGTGTATTGGGAAGGACATTGATCACGTTTGTTTCAGTATTTTTAGCGTTATTGGTCGCTAACAAATCTCCCGTCACTTCAACAGTAAAACGGGTGCTGTGAACACCGGCAACGGTCGGATTAAATGGTCTTGAAAAAGATGCCATTACCTCTTCTCCAAGCGAAATCGAATCTATAAAAATTGTATCTCGAAGCAATGTTGTTATTCCTCTGGTGATGGCGTGGCGAACTCGCACATTGGATAGGTTGGTTGTTCCATAATTTTTTACAACAACGTAAACCTCGTTGTTAACATTCGTTTGAAGAAACACTGCACCATTAATATCATTAAAACCTCCTAGGATTCCTGCATCAATTGCTTGAAATCCTGTTTCGACAGTTTTCTTTATGCGTACTGCTGTTCCTGGCAGATACTTAGAAGGGTCAATGACTCCGCTTGCAAAATAATAGGATAATCCAATAGTACCGGTAACGTTTTCAATACCCATTGTGATGTTGGATTCTGAAGAGAAGTTTGCGGCAACAGTTCCATTGGTCGTGTCACCATATTGAAAAATAATAGAACTATCGTTCTTTAAAATTAGTAATTGAAATGAATAAGTAGGTCGAATTGCAGGAGGCGGGTTTGTGAACCATTCCACTGCCCGAACCCAACTTACAACTGCGGTATCAACATTATTTGTCCAATAATACGTACGAGAGTTTTGTAAATCGGAAACACTAAAATCAAAATCTGCTCCAAGTGGCGCGATGACATTATTCGGCGTGGAGGAATTTGGAAATTGAGTAAATGCAGCAGCGAGATTTCCCAAAGTTGATTCAAAACCTATCCATCCGTTGGAACCGATTTGAATTCTGTTTGCAGTGTACCAATAATAATTGAATGTAAAACCTAAATCGAAAAATCCCACCGAGTTATCATCAGTCAAACCTTCCACACGATTCCAACCATCTGTTGAATCGAGCCATTGATATTGTGGTCCGCCAGGTTGTGTGTTTGTAACCCATGTATAACCCCATGAGTCGGGTCCGCCGGAATCGGCTACGGAAGAATGAATTTTTGATGAATTGATTTGCGATTTACTCGTTGATGGCTTTGCATACATTAACGAGAGTGAAAAAATACTGAGCAGTAAAAGTTGAATAGTGGTTTTCATAGTTCGAACTCCTGAAATAATTCGTGAATAGTTAGTGAAAAAAGACGGTAAAATGTAGTAATTGAAATTGATTAAAACAACACGGAGAAAAAAAATCTCTATGAAATTTTCTTTATCGTAAAAAGTCGGTAGAAAGTTTGAAACGGAATATTCTGGTTTCCTGCGCTACATACAAGACTTTATCCGCGAAAGCAGCGCTGGATGGGTTGAGTAACGGAGGAGAAACCATATTGGGACGAATGGATTCTTTTTTAAATCGCCCTCTTCTATCGAATTTAAACACTGCATAACTATTGGAATTTGCTCCAGCATTTAAAATAAAAACTTCGGAACTACTCTGGTCAACGGCTCCTCCGGTTGCATTGGTAAATTGGTCGGGACGAACAAAATCAGTTCGCTGCGACGGATTAGCAGGATTGAAATAGGGTAACCATCCGGTGAAATCGGATGAACTATAATGAATCATCCAAAGCGCTCCGTAGTTCACCCCTTCCGATGTTTGCGTTACGATGAAATCTTTTCTTCGCGCAAAAGATAATATTCCTGTCGGTTTGTACAAATAGGTTATTCCCGAGCCCGTTCCGGTTTGTAAATCGGTAACGTATGTTTCGAGTGTATCATTTTTTTTGAACCAAAGGATCCGGGAATCCGGGTCAATCGGGTTTGTGTTATTTGTTCCAACGCGGGAAACGATATACTGGTTTTCCGCGAGGATGGCAATCCCTGAAAATCTTCGTTGAGGATTTCGCGATTCAATCCAAATTCGTTTCGCTGCAGTTTGGGGAACGTTTGAAAGTCGCAAGCCAAACTTACTGAGTGGAAGACGATAAATTGCGGCGACGGATGCAGTTTCCGCGCATACGAGTAAATCGAGCCGGGAATCTTGCGCAAGAGCAGATGGATGAGAAATTGAAAACGCGCCCAAAAGTTTACCGGAGATGTCCAATTGATAAATTGTATTTGCTTCGTAATCTGCAACGTAAATTAATTGGTCGCCGCCGACAATTACGGAGGAGATTTTTGTAAACCCGGAAATTGCAGGAGTAATTTCAACATAGGTTGTTTCATTCAACGAAATTCTTTCATCTTTTGGCAAAGTGGAGAAATCATATTTTTTTTCGCAGCCATTGTTCATTGCAAGGGTGAAAAATCCGGCAATAATTAAAAGGAATGGCAATTGATATTTTAGAATTCGTGTGAACATACTCGGAAACTAACTTGTTATCTCCATTTCAGTTATTCAGAAATCGAAAGTGAAATTCGATGAGCGCTGTCGAGTTTTTGGAAATGTGCGTAAGAATAATCCACGTTAACATTTGCAAAATCAATAGGAATAAAAAATCCGACACCGAGCGTAAAACTTTCAGCAGAAGTTTCATCCTCTCCGAACAGTTCCTGTCCGAAAGTACGTTTTATACCACCACGAAGGAACAATGTTTTATTCCATTCGTATTCAATCCCGAATCGAAGGTTTTCCGCATTATCGTTCGGGTGATTGAGTTGTAACGAAGTTGTAACCCGTTGTTCATCCGTTTGATAGGGCTCCATTGCAAACCCTACTTTGAAAAGCGTTGGGGGAGAAAATGATTGGAAAGAAGTATCGGAATATGTTTTGCCTCCAAGAACTGCGATACTTCCAGTCGGAGTAGAATTTCCACCGAAATTGGAAACGACAACGGCAAATCTGCTTGTGCCAATTCCCGTATGGTATAATGTTCCTAAATCTACAAGAACATTTCGCATCTTGAGGATATCGAGCGTTTCTTCCACGTAGCGAATAGTAAACCCGAATGAAAATTGTTCCGTCATTCTGCGTGCATACGTTCCTGCAACGGCAATATCGCCAAAGGTAAAATACCGTCCTGTCCCAAAAGGTTGTGTTTCCGTCGTTTGCTCCATATCATCGAGATGGAGTGAAGTGAATGATAAACCGAATGCATCTGCGGAAGAAAGTTGATACACTCCTCCTAAAAATTCGTGTTGAATATCTACTAACCATTCTGCGTGTGAAACGATAACTTGATTGGAGGGAATGTGCGCTATTCCCGCGGGATTCCAGTAGAGTGCAGAAGCATCATTCACGACAGCGATAAACGACTCCCCCATTGCAGAGCCACGCGCACCTACTCCAATTTTTAAGAATTGAAATGAAGAAATCCCCGCCCGCTGTCCGCCGAGATTGGGAATAAGTTGAGCATAAACATTGGATTGAAATATCAATACTATTGCAGCGAAAAGTACGAATGATTGTATTTTTCTCAACAAAGTTAGGATGATGTTATTTCGTAATAAACGTACTGTCATTTGCTAAAATCGAAATGCTATCCCAACGCGGAATGTTCGTGGACTTAAATATCGGGCGGGATTATACGGAAACGTTGCAATCGGTTTTATTAAATCGGGATACCGCGGGTCGTTCCATTGGCTTGAAAGAGGAACATCATCTCCATATTCATACGCACGACCTGTCACCGGGTTGAGTATTTGAGAATTTTTATTATCAAACAGGTTTTGAATTTCCAGATTAAAAACCAATCTCCCGAAATTGATATCAAAGTTTTTCTCTAAATTCACGTTGACGTAAAACCAGTTATCGCCGATACCATCCATATAATTTTTTGGTTCTTCGCGGTAAATATTTCTTGATGGAGAAAAATTGATGGAATCCACTTCTGAAAAAACCAGCGGCGAATAGCGTTTACCCGATTGAAAGAAGATTTTTACATACGCGGTCATATCTTCCAAAACGCCGGTCATGCCGAACAGCGGGTTATTTTTTTTCACATCAAAATTTAAATGCGCCGTAATTTGAACGGGACGGTCCCAGACGAGAAAATTTTCTGTCGTGGTTTCACGCCTTCCTTCGCCGGTGTTGAAAATCTGTTCCGTAGAACTTGAACTTTTTCCAGTCGCAATTGAATACGAACCACTCAAGGTACCGCGAAACCAATTACCGATTCGCTTTTTATACTCTAATTCTGCGCCACGCGACCGGGCGTAATCCTGATTGATGTACGTAGTATATGTTCCACGCGTACGCGGATTTCTAAATGCGACTGTGAGCGCAGTGATGTAATCAAAAATATCTTTATAATAGGTTGTTAACGAGAGAACGTCATTCTCTGTTACCTGATACCGGAATCCTAATTCGTAGGCAACTGTTGTTTCGGGATTTAAATTCGGATTTCCGACGACTTGAGAAGAAGATTTAGCCGATGTTGCAGTAAGTTTTGAATACACAAATTGCGGGCGAGGAAGTTTTGAAAAATGCCCGTAGGAAAAAAACAAAGTTTGATTATCAGAAATCGGATGCGAAATTCCGATACGGGGACTGATTCTTGCTTTCCATCTCCGGTTGGCTGAGTGAAATCCATCCTTCCAACTGAAGTCGAATCCCTGAAAGGTTTCATCATCGTATCGCGACCGTAGCACATCTGCAACAAGCGTTTTTTGCGGGTCGGAAACTGCATCATCAACATGTTTTCCCGGGAACCAGTAATCCAAACGCAAACCGCTGTTCAGTATCATTCCCGAAATGGATATTGCATTTTGTGCATACAATGCTCCCGATGCAGGGTACACAATATATTTATCGTTATCTATTCCGAATTTTTTTATCCACGGCTGCGAAACATCTATATAGCGCATTTCCTGAAATTTTGATTCGAAACCGGTTTTTAATTTATTGTTTTCAGTGAAGTGGTGAGTTAAATCCGCTTTCAATCCGTATTCACGAATGAAGTGGTCGCGCCAGACAGAGGGACTTCCGATATCGTAAAATCCATCTCCCGGAACTACGCGAAGTGTTTCAGGCGAATATCGAAAAGTGTCAATCGGAAAAGTAACAATATCCTGCGGTTCGGAATAATCGTCCCAGTTTACTTTTCCATCGCCGTTATTATCTTTTCCGTTATTGTCCCCGCGAACGTGCGCTGTGTACAAACTGAATTGCAATTCGTAAAATGTTTTTGGACTAAGTGTGTGAACAAAACTTAGCGAACCCAGAGTATTGATTGAGGTAAACGTTGCCGCGCTATCCGGAATATGAAGAAAAAGATATTGAAACCCGGGAGCCGACTCAACACGTTCGAGCGTGGCTTGTACTGTTTTTGTGTTTTGGTTGATGCTCACGGAGTTAGAGACCATCAGAGAAAGCTTCGTAACAGAGGATGGTCTCCACGACAAATTACCGAGTAAGGAAATTCTGTTATTTTGCCTCGGGGCGAATTGGCTCCCATAAAAGGTGCTCGAATGTAATCCATTCGGAGAACTTATCGCGTAACCAACGGGCTTCCCTTTGATTGTTTTTTCATACCATCGTGTAAAATCATCAGAAAAACTTGCATCAACACTTCCAAAAAACTTTACAGGTCCGAGAGGTCCACTGAGGGATGCAGAATAAATATCAGTGTTAAAATTAGAACGGGATGTTGCATTGAAACCAAAATGGTCCCTGCGATAATTGAAACTTCCGGTATATTTTTCTGAACCTTCTTTTATTTTTGTGTTGACAATTCCCGAAGTTGCCTGACCGTATTCAGCATTATAACCACCGGTCAAAACTTCAATTTCTTCAATTGCATCGGAGCCCAATTGTAAACCAAATCCGGAGCCGGAAAGCGGGTCTTGAACGGAAACACCATTTACCAAATACGCATTCTCGTATGTTCTTCCACCACGAATGTGGATTTCATCATCGCTTTTGGTAACGCCTACTTGCAGTGCGACAGCATCTTCAACTTTTTGAATTGCCGCCGCTTGGAGGTCTTCTCCTTTTGTAGTCCGCCTGCTTGATGTTTCTTCGATATTAAATAAGGGCTTCTCCCCTATTACAACTACCTCCTGGTCAAGTGTAAGAGATGTTTCTTCCAATTTGATATCTACATCAGTCGTTTTTCCTTCCTGAACAACAATCCCAGTCATTTGAAAGGCTTTGTATCCGAGTAAAGTTACATTAAGCGCGTATGTCCCGGGATTCACATTTAAAATTTTATAGTTTCCATCAAGGTCGGACGCCGCGCCGTAATACGTTCCTTTAATCAAAATATTTACAGCGGGAAGGGCTTCGTTCGTGCGTTTATCTGTAACTTTTCCGGAAATGATTCCTTTTGTCTGCGAATGGAGAAATGAAACCGAAACGAACAACATCAACAAAACTAAATTCGATGTGCGATATGCAAACCGCGATACGAGTTTATGTAACTCATATCCAAAATCTGAAATCCGAAATCGTATCTTCATTGAATTTGCCTCTTAAAAATATCGCCGAAGACTTTATTGAGAAAAAGCGGTAACCCTCTTTCGCCGTTATTGTTTATTCCGTTAAGGATATGCAGGGGAACGCCCATCATTATAAAACGATTGTTGAGGTCGCGCACTCCTATTGTTGGATTAAACTTACGCAATGACGGCGGTTTTGAAATCAGGGAATCAATTTGATACATTGCCTGCGACGTACTGCGGGGATACATATTTCTGATTTCAAAGAACGAATGGGCAGATTGACTTTCTCGAAATGAGAGTTGCGGAAGTGAGTCTGTTGCATCAATATCGGAAATTGTTGTATCGGGGTACGCGCGAGACGCAGTGGAATCTGTGGATGAACTTGTTGATTCAATCGGCGTGAAACTTGCAATGGTATCAACCGGAGGAAGCGTATTGTTGAATCCGGTGGAAAACAGCACTCTGCCTGTAGTATTGAGGTCCGATGCGTACAGTAAAAGCGCTCGGGTTGCAACTTGCCAGGTGGGAACTCTTCCGGCATACCAGAAAACATAATCAAAAAGTTGCAGCGTTAATATCAATTGCGGGTCTTGATATTTTGGAATTGAAGCGCCGGCATTCGAACGAAAACTGATAATATCAAAATTTCGAACACTGTCGCTTACTATATAGGGAGAATTAGGAATTTGCGTAAAAATATTCCGGTAAAATTCCCTAACAGAATCGGGAGAGTTTATTCCTGATGTACCAATGTAATCTTCAATAAGAAGCAATGCGCTCTTTGGCTTTTTTACAAACCACGTTCTCCCTGTATCCGGCAGTTGAATTATCGCACTCGTATCTTCGCCAAGGTCTATTGCGCGTAAGTATAAACGATTGTTATCATCAAGCCGCAATCCCCGAACCTGACCACGGCGGCGCATACTCGGACTGTATTTTCCGAGATAAATATCTGCCGGCACTTCACCGATGCTGTTATTAGAAACATCCCGTGAAACAACGAGCGTAACAAAGTTCACCGTTGAATCGAGCGTTGTCCATTTGTCCGGCGAAGTATCATTCAAAGCAATCTGATACTTCGTAATTGTGTTATCGCCGTCGGGGTCGCTGCCGAGCCAAGAAAATGTAACAACCGTGAATGAAGTATCAGGCGGCTGTATCGTTATCCCATCGGATGTTTTCTCAAAAGCGACCGACGGAGGTAAATTTTTTATGGGAAATTTTTGTTTGGCAGTTACCCCCATCGCTTTTATTAATGAAGGGAGTTCAATATCACCAGAAGAAAGGGAATCGTTTCTGTCGTTGTCAATAAATGGTATTGAAGTAAGGACTATTGTACTACCATCAATAATTATTTCTCGTAAATGATTATCAATCGCACGGATAAACACTATGAACGTATCTTTATCACTTTGCAAAGGAAAAGCAACCAAAGAATCATTATTTGTTTTAAAACTCCACGAAGCGCTTTCTTCCGTTTTTCCGATACCGACTAAAAACCCCTTAAGGTATCCGTCATTGTCCTCTCCCCACCAATGAATCCGTTGCTTCGAAATTCCCAACGCAAGTGAATCTTCACTCGGAGGATAAATCCAAAGAAAAGCAACCGGCAACTCATTTGGTTTCTCGGCATCCGTTGGAGATTTTCTGCAACCGAACGAGAAAAGGAGAGTAACGAGAATACTAATCGAAATAAATTTCACTTACAGCGCCGAATCACAATGACGAGATATGGTTCTCACCGCTTACTTTAGTAAAACCATTTTTTTGGTCTCAGTGTTTGTTCCTGACGAAAGGCGATAAAAATACATTCCGCTCGGAACACCCGTTGCATTCCATTTTGCCGTATATGTTCCGGCTTCCAACGTTTCATTGACAAGTGTTGCGACTTCTCTTCCAAGCACATCAAAAATTTTCAGTGAAACAAAATCAGAACTTGCAATTGCAAATCGAATGTTTGATGATGGATTGAACGGATTGGGATAATTTTGGTGTAATACAAATCCTTCTGGGAGAGTTTGTTCGCGTTCTAAAACTCCAACATGCATAACATCAATGAAATCGCTGTTGGTGCGAGGAACGATTTTATATCTGTTATTTGCAAAGTACATCACGCCAACCAATCTTCCTATTTTATCCCCTTGTCGTAGAATAGTATAGCCAAAAATTGTGTCTGCTTCGACGTTGGAGTAAGTGTTCTTTCCATCGCGCCGGACAATAATTGGTCCTGTGCCATCATCAACTTCATATTCTGTCGGGTCGGCGAAAGTAGGAAATACATTTGTTACAGTTACCGAATCTAATGCAACAAGTCCGCCTTCGAATGGTTCAGCAATGGGATTTCCGTTTCCTACCGATGGTCCAAATGTGCCGGTAGTTAATGATATGGGATTTCTCAAAGGATTTCCGGTTGAATTTATTACAACATTTGAAACCGCCCCAATGCGCGTAACGCTAAATTGTTCTTGAATTGTGCCGGTTACAGTTATATTGTCATTATTCTTTGTTGAAGCAAGAAGTGATTCAGCGCCAACAACCCAAATTCCATTCCACGCTGTAGAACTATCCTGAATATACCACGTACTTGTTCCGCCGCCTGTTAACGGAGTTGAACGTAAATGTGCTGTATCTGCAGTTACAAAACCTGAAACCGGAATTACTGCTCCGATATAACCGCTACGACCATTCAGAAATGGAGTATATTGAATATCTGCAATGGTTAAAGCCCTGTTAAGCACAGTGTAAAAGAAAAATCCTTTCGATGTATCTAACTGCGAGCCGTCCGTTGCAGAACTTGCGAGAATGGTAACACTGTCGTTGTCATCAGCCACTTTGATAAAATAATTGACAAAAGAGTTAACAGATTGTTGTGGAATAACTGCTTCATACAAAGTATCACCACTTGTTGCTGCCATTGAAAGTGGTTGAAATACCCCATAATTGACACGATAAAATAATTGCACTGCATTAACCGGATTTTCTCCTTCACGTACAATACAGGTGATACGCGCGGTACTATCCGATGGAACAATGACCGGATAACGACGATGCGAAGTAACAAGCGGTGGTTGATAGCCAATAATAATATCACCACGATAAATCGGTGCGAGACGATACCCCCGTGGATTTTCTCCCCCTGAAACTGTGGTAATAAATCCTCGTATCGTATCAATGACTGTTCCTGTTTGAATACGGGGCCAAACATAATTTAAATAAACAGAATCCGGCGGCACCGGTACTGTTCCATGCCCTAATGTAAAATACCGTGAAGCATCATAAGTGGTCATACTATTTCCCGCTTCATCAACAAACATAAATGTTCCACGCGCAGTATTCACACGTGCAGAGACTTTAACATTTGTCATTTCAACCAAAACCCCCTCGTATTGTTCTCCCGTACTATAGCGAACCGTGCCATTCGGAAATAATCCATTATAAAAATCTGCAACGGTTACAGAGATTGGTTGATGCCCATCCTGACTTCCAATAATTTCAATAGGAATACCAGGAATAGGTTGGAATTGCGTGGCGCTGTTCATACTCGTTAATGGAAAATCAGTTACTACTCCTGTCATCCGAATGATATCACCGCATTGAACGTTAAGAAAACCGTCGTTAATATGTGTCGTTGTATCACTGGAAGCACGAACAAATACTCCAGCCCACGGTGTTGCATCCATTGCATCGTTACAATAATTGGAAAGTTTACTGCTGTTCCGTTCTTTTATTTTTTGAAATTGTCCTGCTCCTGTATCAGAAAGCAACATCGTAAATCCGGCTTGAGTAAACGTAATCACTTTTCCCGGAACGACACAAACGGCAGTAACCGTTACCGTGTCGTTAACATATTGTCCCAATTGCAACGTCCATCGTGAAGGAATATTGCTTTGCAGCGAGTCAGCTATGGCGAGAGACTCCGGTGGACTGTACTGAATGTCGCGAATGGACACAGCGGGATATGATGCTGATTGTTTCTTTACTGAACTATTCACAGCAAAAGATGCCGATGAAAAAATAAAAAGTGAGAGAAGAAGGGTGAGGGTTTTCATAAGTGTATTCCTTAAATGAATGGTTATTTGATGATTAAAAATTTTCCTGTTTTTACTTCGTTGTTTGCGTTATCTTCGACGCTGAATAAATATAATCCTGTCGCAAGCGCCTGATCGAATTTTGTTACAAGATTCCATGCATGTTCGCCTCCGGAGAATTGCGGAGTTGCGCCAACTCCTTCAAACCGTTGATACCATTGAATATCGGAGCCGGTGTAGGTTGTAGCATTATGGTCTAATTCAGCAACGACATCACCTGTTAAGGTATAAATTCTGATGGTACAAGATGCAGGAAGATTGTAAAAAATTATTTTTCGTTGTTTCTCCGTTGTCCCATCCCAATAAGCATTAACGTAATAGGGATTCGGATACACGCCGATACTTTTTGATTTATCGGAAACTGCTGGTGTTCCCGGAACCACACGAATCAATAATTTTCCGCTTTCTAAAGATTCGATGTTATTTTTTGCATCGCCGGTATCAAATGCTGTTACTGCATAAAGATATTGCCAACCGTTGAGATGGCGTAAGCCAAGCGTTTCTGCGTCGAGCGGCGGGAATCGGTATCTATACCTAACCCCATCAATTGTGGTATCGTTTGAAAGACGGATTCTGGCAAACCCCGTGTTGTGTCCGAACTGATTTCCGACGTTGTCAAATTCTCCAACGAGAGATAACGACAGAGTGAAATCCTCAGGATTTTGAAAATCCGCACCAGCATTGGAGCGATAGATACGATAACCTTCAAAGTCTCTTTCTTTCGAAATTGGGTCAATTGATGATTCTGCGAGAGAATCCCAATAAATAACTACGTGTTGATTGGAAACGGAAGCGTGTACTTTCGGTTGTCGAGGGGGTTGCGGTAAAACATAGCGGTCAAGTTTTCCGTCTAGGTCAAAATCCTCATTGACATCGAGCAAATTATTGCCGTTAATATCTTCTCCATCGTATGCTTTTTGCGCCCATGAGGCATACGAATATAAATTTGCCCGTTGAGAAATTGAATCGTAAAATGCAAGATTCGAGCCGTTTTTCTTCGCGCAGATTAACGCAAAAACAATATTAATGGAATCGCCCGGATTAAGTTGTGCGTACGGACCTGCAGAAAGTAAATTTGTTGAGTTACTTGCGCTCAATCGTAATGCATCAATTTTGTTTTGAGCCAACGATGCTCGCAGTCTATCGTATCTGCTTCTCCCTCCTGAAGTCCCGGGGGCGTTATCAAACTCAGGCCAATAATATGCATCATCTCCCGATGTGCTGCGAAACTTCCAGGCGTTGTAATGCACCGAAGAATCGAGTTCCTTCAGACTTGTTGCCATTTGATAAAAGGTAGAATCAATAGTGTGACGGGCAAAAAGCGGAAAGGGTGTTGAACCGAGAATCTTTACCCCAAGGTATGAATCGGCGGGTGGTCCGAATGGTTGTCCGTCAAAATCAAATGTGTAATGCATTCTGAGTGAATCCACAAAACCATTTCCTTGGTGACTGAAAAAATATCCATATCGTGAAGCATCGCCGGAAAGGTTCGTGTTTCGAACAACCGGATTCGTCCACATTCCAACATAAACACTATCCAACGTGTCTGTTCCGGCATTATAGATTTTATAATTCAGGATGACAAAATAATCGGCGAAGGGGAAATTCCACGCATAACTTTCCTGCCGTATGCGAATTCCAAGCGGAGAATGATTCGCGATTCCGTTTGAATCGAAATCGGAATACTCACTGACGAAATCCTGATGGCTCACGGCGTTAGTATCGAAATTAGCCGCTCCGGAAAGTGTTGAGCGAATCATTATCGTATCTATATTTTCAAACGTGTTTTTGAATTCAAACCCTTCGCCTTGACGCGTACTTCCGGCAGCGTCAATGGCAGCTGTCGTTACCGATACTCTCGATGTGCGTCTGTTTTCTGCGCCAACCCAGATACCGCCAAGATAGAGATGTTCGATGCGAGACCCTTTCGGATATTCGCACGAAGGTTGTCTATCATTCCAATACACAAAACTATGACCGAGTGTACCATAATTCGTTATGGTGAGTCCGATATTTCCAATGTTAGTGTATTTTCTATCCTGGTCAACGAACGGCATGGTGGTGGAATTATTTTTCCGTAACGAAAAAGTGCGCTGAGCAAAACTCTTTTCGAAGACCAAAGAAAAAAAGAGAATGAAAGAAAGTGTATAGAAATATTTCATCAAGTATTGAGCTGGCGGTCGGACTTGAACCGACGACCTGCGGTTTACGAAACCGCTGCTCCACCACTGAGCTACGCCAGCATTACGAATATTGTGCTTTAGTAAATTATTATGACTTCGTTACGAAGTCAATGAGGAAGATTAACTTCTATTGGTGATTCGCGCGAACTCTCTTTATTACATTCGTGCGTATAGCGGTCAAATAAAAATTTCTCTATACCGGCGCGGTCATCTTCATCGGGAACGACTGCAAAATGAAATGCGCAAACGGATTTCGATATTTTTGTTTTTATACACTCATTTGGTTCACTGATAGAGAGGTGCTTACTCAGACTTTCTTTCAGATTATTTGCCTGACCGATATAGATGGTTTTCCATTTTGCACTGACAAGTTTTACCCAAAGAATATACAGACCTCCGGACGTTGGAACGTATTTTTCTATCTCGGTGCTGCGGAGAAAGAGCAGATTTGACCATTCTACATTTATTTTACTCATTCAGGACCCAACACTTTGTGTAAATAGCATATTTTAATTTCAATAAACCGGAACGTGATAACATTCAACTTACCGAAAAAGGTTTGGTGAGTAATGCGGGAATTGTTTCCTGCGCTAATTCTGCTGAAGCGTTCGCCATCCAATCGCGGTCGCTTAAAACGGTTCGTTGCGTCCATGGACTTGCGGCTGTTTCGTAAGCAACTTCGTTCGGCAACATTTCAATCGTTTCCCATGGACAATACTTCACGCATAATTTGCAGCCGATGCAGATGTCTAAATCTATTTCAACAAGTTTTTTGTGTTGGTCATATTCGGGACCGGCAACGACTAAAATGCAATCCACCGGGCAAAACTCCACACAGACTTCACAACCCGTACAACCTTCCTGATTGACAACAGCAAGTTCTTTAGGTTTTTTTTTTGCTTTTGGTGCGGGTGGTTTTGTTGCGACAGGCGCAGACGTTGCAACCGTTTCTTCTGCCATAAATTTTCTTTCTTAAAAAATGCGGCGAAAAGTTACAAAAATACGTTTGAGTAACAAAGAATTATCACCCAAAATCATTTTCCTAAAAAATCTGTGAACCCATTTCGCTTGGATAATGCAGAATAATAGTTTTCTATTTTTCGAACATAATTCAAAGTTTCATCGTGTCGCCACTGCTGAACTTTGGGCGCAATTGTCTCTATATTATTCCAGTAACGATGGTCGAGGTTTTCTTTTTGGGCAACTTGCTGGGCTTTCGTTATGGTAAATTTTCCCGCATTATAACTTCCAAAAATAAATTTTAATCGCTCATCGGTTGTCTCGTGTTCGCTCCATGCTTTCCAAAGTTGTCTGTCGTAAAGAATACCTGCGGCGATATTCCATTGCGGGTCATTGACATTTTGCAATTCCGGAAGTGAACTCTGAATATCTTTGAATGTGGAGGGCATCAATTGCATAATACCGATTGCCCCTACCCAACTTCTTGCATCGGGCATTAATCCGCTTTCTGCTAATCCTTGCGCCTTGAAAACTTTCCAATCGAAACCAATACCGAAAAAACGTTTGGAGTATTTTCGGAAATAATCATCATAACGATTTTCTTTTTTGTTTTGCGAGAAAGAAATCTCCGAAACAAAAAACAGAAGAAAGAAAAAAGAAAAAACGGTTTTCAATTCAACGACCCTCCGATGATGATTGCGATGGAAATAAAAATTGCGGCAACAAAAATTGCAACGGCAATATTTCCATGCTTCAATTCCTCAGGAAAATTCACCTGCGGTGTAAGTATATCAAAAAGCCGATACGAGATATACATCAGTACAACGCCTAAAACAGCGTATAAAAAATTAAGTCCGATTATCGTCCATTCCATAAATATGATTGAGTAGTATGATTAATAATATTGTTAAAAAAAATCTGTTATCTGTTCTCCATTGAACATTCTTTATTCATTATTCTCATTGGATATTGAATTTTATTTGTCATTTGTCGAAATATTTAAGTTGCTTCCATAATTATTTAAAAAATTAAATAACGATATGCGTTTCAATTTCTTTGAGAACATCGCTTAAACTTGGCGCAATGCTTTCAACAACGTTACCATTCGCGAGATGTTTGTGATGAGGAAAAGTTTTCAACGAGGGGAAATGGGGAGTATTATCATAACGAAAAATGAGTTGCTTATCTTTGAAATAATGAAATGCGTACGAATACTTCTTCGGCGGTGCAACACTTGTCGTAAGATACTCCCGGAAACTCAAAATTGAGTTATCGAAAAAAACGATTCTCGCTTTGAAAAAACCTTCGTACGGCGTGCGTGCATCTTCGACTGTTTCTACCGATGCAATAAACGCGGACGCTGAAAGTATGTGTTGAAGTTGCGCAAAATATTCATTTATAAACACACTTCCACTTCCTCCAGATTTTCAACTTGTTCTTTGATACTCAAATACATTTGATATTCTCCCGCCCAATCAATCGTATCATCGGAGTCGTCTGTGGTTCCGGCTTGGTATTGACGAAAAAAATCTTTTGACGACGTATTATATTTTTTTTCAAAGAAAGAAAGTTGTTCGAGTGTTTTTTCCAACGAGCGTTTCAACACACTTTGCTCACGGTGCAATGCGTGATGGAGAAGCGTATTGACATTCTCTTTTTTTTGCGCCGTTGATGATGAAATAGATATTTGTGTCATAGTTTTGTAAGAAAATTTTCGGTGTGAATATACCAAATTGTTTGTTTCGGTATTTGATACGGACCTTCTAAATTTTCACGCACTACTTGCTGACTGACAATATCTTTTACAACATACTCAATACGTTTGCGTCCGGCAAGTTTGCGGAGATTTTTATACTCATCATCATCTATTGAAATTTTTACTTTGTGCTGCATAGATTTTACTTTCGCTATTTATTGTACTCAAGATTTGAAATTGAAATATTCAGTGTTTTCATTGTCATCTATTTTTTAGTTACGAGTGATTATAAAATTTTCTTTTGTTGAAATTATTTTACTGATATAACCCTACGATTTAGAGACTGTGTGAAAATTCAGAAGTACTGTCTTTCCCGCGAAAGCGGGAATCTAAAAATCTTTGAAAACGAAATGGATTCCGTCTTTCGACGGAATGACAAATCGAAGTTGATTGAGTTTTCACACAACCTCTTTATCGTAGGGGAAGAACGATACTCTTTCCTTCCTCGTGGCTTTAGCCACATCATAATGGACTAAAGTCCATTGGAACAAACTCATTCATTATCCCTCAAACTGAAGTTTGGGGTTATTGTATTTTTTTACTCTTCTTTTTCTTTTTAGGAAAAAGAAAAAGGGTAAGAGAGTAAAAGCGCTAAAGTATTACTTATCCCGAACCAAACGAAATCCGTAGTTACCATCGTGCCCACGATTAACTGGATAGCGTCCATTGCGTTCCACGATGCGACAGACGACATTTCCGGTGACACACGAACCACCACGTAGAACTCGGTACGTGCCGTTTGATGGTCCTTGGGGATTCGATGAACTTGACTCAGAGTAATAATTTTCACCATACCAATCGCTGCACCACTCCCATACATTTCCAGTCATATCATAAATACCAAGTCCATTCGCTTTTTTTATTCCAACTCTGTGTGTTTTATTTCCAGAGTTTCCATCATACCACGCTACCTCATCTATATTATTGCTTCCGCTATATTTGTAGTCACTGTATTTGTTTCCACCTCTTGCTGCGTACTCCCATTCTGCTTCTGTGGGCAATCGGTAATTTCCACCAATCTTTGCATTTAATATTTGTAGAAATTCTTGTATATCATTCCAGCTTACTTTTTCTACGGGTAAGTAATCTCCCAAAAATAGGCTCGGATTATTTCCCATTACTTCTTGCCATTCGTTTTGAGTTACTTCGTATTTACTTATGTAAAAATCATCTAACTCTACATTATGCACAGGTTTTTCATCGCTCTCTCCGTCCTTGCTCCCCATTTCAAACGTACCTCCTTCTACAAAGATCATATCTTCTATAACTCGCCTCTCTGAATTATGAATTTCAGTTTCTTTCAATTTTTGAGTTGAGCAGTGCCAATTTGTAATTACAACTATAAAAATTGATATCGAAATAAATATGTTTTTCATAGTATTGTTCCTTAAATGTTTTTAGTTTTAGAAAAATTTTTCCTCGCATATTCTTCCGCCGCCTCACGTACCCATTTTCCATTTTCATCTGCAAGTCGTCGCGCTTTCATTCGCTCTGCATTACACGGACCGTTTCCATTGATTACGTTGTAAAATTCTTCCCAATTTATTTTTCCAAAATCATAATCGCCGGTTTCGGAATTAAATTTCAAATCAGAATCGGGCAACGTAAGGTTCACTGCTTTTGCTTGCGGAACGGTGATGTTCACAAATCGCTGACGGAGTTCATCGTTTGTCTCTTGCTTTACTTTCCAACGTAAGAGTTCTTCGCTGTTCGGAGAGTTTGCATCCGATGGACCAAACATCATCAGCGATTGCCACCACCAGCGATTCACCGCGTCTTGCACCATCGCGCGTTGTTCAGCAGTTCCGTTCGCGAGCGTTGCAACAATTTCATATCCTTGTTTCTTGTGAAAATTTTCTTCAGAACAAATCCGTAGCATCGCGCGGGAATACGGACCATACGAACTTCGCGCCAACATTGTTTGATTGACAATCGCCGCGCCATCAACAAACCAACCAATCACGCCAATATCCGCCCAACTGAGCGTAGGATAATTGAAAATGCTCGAATACTTTGCTTTGCCCGCGAGTAACGCTTCAACGAGTTCTCTTCTATCAACGCCCAACGTTTCCGCAGCGCAATACAAATACAATCCGTGTCCCGCTTCGTCCTGCACTTTTGCGAGAAGAACTTTTTTTCTGCGAAGCGATGGCGCGCGTGTAATCCAATTTCCTTCCGGTAACATTCCGACAATTTCACTATGCGCGTGCTGGGAAATCATTCGTATCAATTGCTTGCGATACCGTTCGGGCATCCAATCTTTCGGTTCAATTTTTTCGCCGCATGAAATTTTATTTTCAAATGCCGCGAGATGTTCAGGAGTTTCTTGAATTGTTGTGTTCATTTTCGTTTTAAAATTTCGGACTAAAACTATTGAAAGAAGTTCTTTTGGCAAAATGGCACGAAACGTCATTGCGAGGAATGAAATGACGAAGCAATCTTCTGGAGATTGCTTCGCTTCGCTCGCAACGACAATGCAAGACACTTTTTTCTCTTTCCAACTTTACCTAATTTCTCCCGCAAATTTTTATCTCAAACCACAAACCTCTAACCTCAAACCATATTATGACCATCGGCATTATCGGATTCGGGACAATGGGAAGCGGCATTGCACAAGCAGCGGCAAAAGCAGGATGCACCGTGCACGCTTTCGACATTGATAAAAAATTTCTCAAAACGAATTACGAAAAACTCAAAAAAGAAATTCACACAAGTATTGAAAAAGGAAAACTGACTTCGAAACTTGGCGAAGAAATTCTTTCCCGCATTCATCCAAAAAACTCACTGAAAGATTTAGCGGAATGTTCCATCATCATTGAAGCGGTGGTTGAAAATATACAAGCGAAAGGCGAATTGTTCAAGGAACTTGATTTGCTCACCGATAAAAAAACAATTCTCGCTTCAAATACTTCTTCGATTTCGATAACGTCAATTGCATCGCATACAAAAAATCCACAGCGAGTTATCGGCTTGCATTTTTTCAATCCCGCGCAGATAATGAAACTCGTTGAAGTTGTAAAAGGATTTCATACTTCAGAAGAAATTGTAAATACATCAATTGAATTTGCAAAATCACTTGGCAAAACTCCAGTTGTGTGTAAAGATACGCCGGGATTTATTGTGAACAGAGTTGCGCGACCATTTTACGGCGAAGCATTGCGTTTACTTGGCGAAGGCGTTGCAACCGTTGAAGAAATTGACCGCATTGTAAAACTTGAAGGCGGATTCAAAATGGGACCATTTGAATTGATGGATTTAATCGGCATTGATGTAAACCTCGCTGTAACACAATCGGTGTACGAACAATATTTCCACGAGCCGCGATATCGTCCGCATATTATTCAAAAGAAAATGGTAGAATCAAACCAACTTGGAAGAAAAACGGAGAAAGGGTTTTATGAGTATTGAAGCAATCAACTAAATAATTGGATGCTCACTGGCCGCTTCGCTTTATGTAGTTAATAGAAACCACTGAAAAAGTCCTCAAGTTTTTTAGCAAACAGCCGATAATCCTTGGGACAAGTAGTTTCCATCTTTCTATTAGGATTATTTATGCTCAAACAGAATCCCCAACTCACCTTCAGTATGCAAGAAGATAATCAGATGCGACAGAAAACAACGATGCTCGATACCATCAATGCGGTGATAGATTTTCAGCCAATGAGCACCGCATTAGAACAATTATATAACCGTCAGCATGGACGTCCGGCGATCCCGCCGCTGATGTTGTTCAAACTGCTGTTATTAGAACAGTGGTATAATTTATCGGATGCAGATGTGGTGGATGCTGTTCACGATGTGCGCAGTTTCGAGCGGTTTGTCGGTCAGGAGATTCGTCAATATCACGTGGACGATACGACGTTGGTGAAATTTCGCAACCGATTACGCGCGGCACAGAGGCACGAATATCTTTTCGATTTGTTGAATGAGCAATTAGAAAAACGGAAATTGTTTGTGAAATTATTGATTCCACCTTAGTCGCAGCAGCAACACGAGCGGGAAGCCGTCGTGCGGATGGAAGGCTCGTTGACCCGGATGTCGAAACGGTGATGTATAAGCATGGGCAAGTGCGCGAAGGAATGAAGGTGCATCTCGCAATGGATAGTGAATCGGAGTTGATAACAGCCGTGGCATTAACGTCGGTGCGGGTGAATGACCATAACGTGTTTGAAGAGATGATTCCCGCGGAGACGGAAGCGGTGTTTGCGGACAAAGCGTACGATAGTGAGGCGCATCGGGATTATTTACAGAAGCGAGGAATACGCAATGGTATTTTGAAACGCGCACAACGCAACCATCCATTAACCAAAGCACAACGACTGCGCAATCGTGAACGCGGAACGATTTGCAGTGCGATTGAGAGAAAAATCAACGACATCAAACGCTGGGCGCATCTTACCCGCCTGCGCTATTACACGAAGGAGCGCAATTGGCTGCAGGTGTTGTTCGCCGTGGTGGGAGTAAATTTGAAACGGAGCGTAAAGTTAGTACAACTGCAAGCAAGTAGTGTCTGCTAACGGGGACAACGGAACGAAATGATGCACAAAAAGCGAAACCCTCTACGTAAAATAGAATTTAATAGTCATCCATAACTCATCCATTTTTTTGAATGAACTCAAAAATCTGCTGAAAAAAATTTTCTCCCCTTTTTTCAGTGGTTTCAACTGAACAGAATGAGTGGATTGCACTTTTTATAGTGTGAAATGCCGTTCTGGATGAGTGAATGACATTTTTAAAAATAGAAATAGACTCTGCTTTTATCCAAAGTCCATTTTCATAATAATTTATAGCGAGTTGTTTTACTTCATCAACATCCTTGCTTATGCGGGGCTACTCATAATAAAAAATTATTTGAGAAGCATCATCTTCTTCACTTCAACAAAATTTCTTTGGTTGCTCGAAGCAGTAATGCGATAGAAATACACACCACTTGAAAGTTTACTTGCATCGAACTGAACTTCGTGTTCTCCTTCATCCATTAATCTGCTGTGAATCAATCTTGTAACTTCTTATTTGTAAGGGCAATTCATAAATTGCTACTACAGAATAAGGTATCCCTCTCACCAACGGTATCACCAAAGCCAAGCGGGAAGTTCTCCTCGTTCGTGTAACACTTTTTCGGCATTCGGTAAAATTTATCACTTTTTCCAGCAATCTCTTTTGCGCAAAGATTGGCATTTTCCGTGCAAAGTAAAATACTTTCGGTTCGTTTATTCTCCTCTTTTTTAGCAAAAAAATTACTTTCAGCAGTTATTATCAGGGTGCAATTTTGATTTGCACCCACTTTAATACATCAGAAGTTAGTTTTTATGCAATAATCGGCGGTGCAATTTTGATTTGCACCATTATCCATACTATCGTTGGACTCTTCCAGCACTTTGTTGAGGGTGCAATTTAGAATTGCACCGCCTTTTTTCGTTCAAAAACTCACAACGGAGTAGTCGTAGATGGTGCAATTCTATTTTGCACC
>Ga0207952_1000686_pt1 | contig 21748 bp, 25 predicted proteins | sample SubbioR12Aug_8Ca_FD_184831 | JGI IMG/M metagenome (GOLD analysis project Ga0207952, IMG submission 184831) | Serpentinite rock and fluid subsurface biosphere microbial communities from McLaughlin Reserve, California, USA - CR12Aug_8Ca (SPAdes) | ecosystem: Environmental > Terrestrial > Deep...
TAGAAACGTATTAACACTTGACGAATTTACTTTACAACAATTGCGTCAATTTCCTACCGCTACAGGAGAATTAAGTAGATTACTTAGGGATATGGCACTTGCTGCAAAACGAGTAAATGTGGAAGTGAATAAAGCTGGATTAGTAGATATACTTGGCGATGCCGGAAGTATTAATGTGCAGGGGGAAGATGTAAAGAAGCTAGATATTTTTGCGAATAACCAGTTTATGGGGGTTCTTCAACATGGTATCAGTTGTGCTGGTATTGGGAGTGAAGAAATGGATGATTTTGTGGTATTTGACGATGAAATAAGTAACAATAGTAAATATGTAGTCTTATTTGACCCGTTAGATGGTAGCGGAAATATTGATGTAAATGTTTCTATTGGAACCATTTTTGGGGTTTATAAAAGGGTAAGCCCCTTGGGTAAACCTTGTACCAAAGAAGATTTTTTGCAACCAGGTAAAAACCAAGTTGCTGCAGGATATGTAGTATATGGTTCAAGTACTATGTTTGTTTATGCAACTCGAAGGGGCGTAAATGGCTTTACTTTAGACCCTTCAATTGGCGAATTCACCATGAGTCATCCAAATATCATATGCCCACCTACGGGTAAATTTTATTCTGTAAACCATGGTAACTTCTTTCAATACAATGAAGGGGTAAGGAAATATATTGATGGTTGTCAAAGAAAAACCAAGGAAAATGGTGGACCATATACCCAAAGGTATATTGGCAGCATGGTTGCAGATGTACACCGAAATCTAATTAAAGGAGGCATATTTATGTATCCAGGTACCATTGAAAAACCTGGCGGCAAATTGAGACTTTTATACGAGGCCAATCCTTTTGCTTTTATTTTGGAAGTGGCAGGTGGTGTTGCTACAGATGGTATAGGAAGAATTTTAGATATTGTGCCTACTTCATTGCACCAGCGAACGCCACTTTTTATTGGTAGTAAATTAATGATGGAAGAACTGGCGGAAGTTGCTGGTGTAAAACAGTAAGTATGAAAAAAAGAATCTGCATAGTTTTACTGAGCATTTTTATGGTTCAGCTTCTAATTGCTCAACAAGCATTGCCCAAGGGTAAAATGAGTTATACGGCCATGACAAAACCCAATAATATTATTTTTAATGATAGCATATTTAAGGGGAGTATTCAATTTAAGCAACTCTTTTATAGAACGGGTAATCCTGAAATTATCCAATCTTTTCAGAAACACCAATCAAATAAAATAACTGGCCAAGTACTCAACTTTGTTGGGGCAATTACACTAATATCTGGAATTAGCTATTTGTCGGGCAATACTAAGGGTTTAGGATGGACATTGATTGGTTCAGGATTTGCAGCATCCATTGCAGGAGGGTATTTTACATTTGTTGGTCAAAACCACTTGCTAAATGCCGTAGACCTGTTTAATCAACAATATAAAAAATCAACTGTTTCATTGGGCATTGGGCCTCAATCTGCGGGATTGGTGTATAAATTTTAATTATGAGCAATGTCATTATAAGTGTTAAAGACCTTCATAAGAAGTATGGTACTTTCCATGCTGTAAAAGGCATTAATTTTGAAGTGTTTGAGGGCGAGATTTTTGGATTGTTGGGTCCTAATGGTGCGGGTAAGTCAACAACATTAGAAATTATTGAAACTTTAAGAGATAAAACAAGTGGCACAATAAGTGTTGCAGGGTTCGATTTAGACAAAGCGCCCAATGAAATTAAAAAAATAATCGGGGTACAATTGCAAACATCTGGTTATTATCCCAATCTCAACCTAACAGAATTAATTCGATTATTTGCAGGTTTATACAATCAGCCCACAGACCCGATTGAATTATTGGAAATGGTTAATTTAACGGATAAGGCTAAAGCCAAATACAAAGAATTGAGTGGTGGGCAAAAGCAACGATTTTCTATTGCAACCACTTTAATTAATAAGCCTAAGATTATTTTTTTGGATGAACCAACCACTGGACTTGATCCTCAGGCAAGGAGAAATTTATGGGATCTGATTAAAGCAATCCGATTGCAGGGTACCACAGTAATTATTACTACACATTATATGGACGAAGCTGAAGTTCTTTGTGATAGAGTTGCCATAATTGATAGTGGTAAAGTAATTGCTATGGCTTCACCTGATAAGTTAATAGATGATTTAGTAGCAAGTGGATTTGAAAGACCGAAGCAAGTTAAGAATGCCAACTTAGAAGACGTATTTATTCAACTTACTGGTCATGAATTAAGAGCCGAAAACTAATGCTATGATAAATGAACGTTATCCAATAGGGCATTTTGAAGCATTGCCCTTTTCTGAGATTCAAAAGAAAAAATGGTTAGCAGATATTCAATTTTTACCAGAAGAAGTTGAGCAAGCCTTATTGAATTTAGATGAAGCTCAGTTACATACACCATATAGGGATGGAGGTTGGACATTGCACCAAGTAGTTCACCATTTGGCAGATAGTCATATGAATGCTTATTGCAGGTTTAAGCTAGGAATAACAGAAGATGCTCCAATTATTAAGCCTTACGATGAAAATGCATGGACTTTACTCAATGATGTTTCACATCTTCCAGTTAATATTTCTGTTACTTTATTACATGCATTACATACCAGGTGGTATTTTGCGATCAAAGACCTAACAACCACCCAATGGGAGAGAAGGGTTTATCATCCAGGTAGCAAAAAAGAAATGAGTTTATGGTATCTACTAGGAATGTATGCATGGCATGGTAAGCACCATACTGCTCATATTAAAATGTTAAGAGAAAAAAATAATTGGTAATGTCTTCAATCAACAAATGGAAACTTCTACAGTCTGAACAATTAGTGAAAGACCAATGGGCAGACGTTAGAAAAAATAGTTATCAAAAAAATGACGGCTCAGTAATTGAGCCGTTTTATGTTTATGGTTTTCCTGATTATGCAACTGCTGTGGCTATCACTAAGAGGGGAACAGTCATTGTTGAAAGAATTTATAGACCAGGATTAGATACCATTGCATTAGAATTACCAGGAGGTTGTGTTGACCCAACCGATACAATGCTAGAAAGTGCAATTGAAAGAGAACTATTGGAAGAAACGGGATATCAATTTGAAGAGATTATATACTTGGGCAAAGTCTCTCCTAATCCAACCACCAATACCAATGTAATGCATATGTTTTTAGCAACAGGTGGTGAAGAAGACCCAAGCGCTGTAAGAGATACTGAGGAAGAGGTAGAAGTAATAGAAATGGAATGGGATGATTTTATCACTCAATTTAAAGAGCAAAAGTTTATACAATCCATGCAAACTTGTACTATTTTATACGCGTTGATGCGTCTAAATAAATTAATCGTTTATTAACATGCAACATCTTATAAAACCTTGGACAGTTCAGCAATCTACAGTTGTGTATACCAAAAAATGGATGCGGATAAAGGAAGAAGTTTGTCAATTACCAGACGGGCAAATCATTAATCCATACTTTATTATTGAAGTTCCAGATTTTTGTAATGTAATAATGGTCACAACTCAGGATGAAATTGTAATGGTTGAGCAATATAGACATGCTGCTGGAATTGTTTCCCTTGAATTACCTGGAGGGATGATTGAGCCAGGCGAAGATCCAATGCTTGCAGCAAAAAGAGAAATGGAGGAAGAAACAGGTTATCAATCCAATCATTTTGAATTATTATATTCTATTTATCCCAATCCACCTTTAGAAAACAATCGTGCTCATTTTTATTTAGCTACCCAAGTTACTTTAACTGGGAATACTTCATTTGATCAATATGAAGACATCAAATTGGTTTTAGTTAGCAAGAATGACTTTATCAATAGACTTTTACAAAACTCTTTCACCCACGGAGCACAGGTAGGGGCAATGTTCGCAGCGGCAATTAAATTAGGTTGGTTAAAACCATAAATTAGTGATCTTTTCTATTTACTTCGGCAATTACAAAAACACTGCCGCATACCAATATTAAATCGGAAAAGTCGGCGTTTTCTTTAGCTGCATCTATTGCACTATTAACATCTTTGAATGCAGTTCCTGTTAATCCAAATTCCTTTGCTTGGGTTAGTAGGTCTTGTTCATCTAGTGCTCTTGGTATACTTGCTTTTGTAAAATAATACTTTGCAGTACTTGGCAATAATTGCAAAACTGCTTGAATATCTTTGTCTTTAACCATGCCCATTACCCAATGCAATTGTTTAAAATTACTAAGGTCTAATTGGGTTAGAATGGCTTTGATGCCATCTACATTGTGTCCAACGTCTAAAACCATTGTTGGATTTGCTTGAATTATTTCCCATCTTCCTTGCAACCCTGTGAGTTTTTTAACGTTGCTTAATCCATCTTTTATATGGTTTGATTGAATGTTCCAACCATTTTTTTGTAACACTTTACAAGCCTCTAAAACTGTTAAGAGATTTTTAGTTTGATAAAACCCTGTTAAGTCAAGCGCATAATGCTGGTACTCGTTTTTGGTTTTATCTACAACGGTAACATTTAATAAAGGTTGTTGATATAACCAATCACTAATATACCTTTCATCCTCTGCAAATGATATAGGACTTGATTTAGCAGCAGCAATAAAAACGGGTAAGGTTTCATTATTGTATTCACCAATTACCACAGGAACAAATGGTTTTATAATTCCCGCTTTTTCTCCCGCAATGGCTGTTAAAGTATTTCCCAATAAATTCATATGGTCCATACCAATATTGGTAATAATACTTAATTCGGGTAAAATAATATTAGTGCTGTCTAATCTGCCACCTAAGCCAGTTTCAATTATTGCAATATCCACTTCATTCTGTGCAAAATAGTCAAACGCCATTGCAACAGTGATTTCAAAAAAAGAAGGGGAGATCGTTTCAATTTGATGTTGTATTCGATTTGTAAAGTTGATTACAAATTCTTCTGAACAGCAAGTGCCATTTATTTTTATCCGCTCTCTGAAATCATATAAATGAGGTGAAGTATACAATCCTGTTTTAAAACCTGCAGCTTGCATAATTGCTGCTAACATATGACTAGTAGAGCCCTTACCGTTAGTACCAGCTATATGAATTGATTTAAATTTTTTATGTGGGTTATCCAATACTTCACAAAGTGCAATGGTATTGGTCAGGTCTTTTTTGTAGGCAGCTTCCCCAATTTTACTAAACATGGGAAGTTGATTAAATAAATAGGAAACGGTTTCAGCGTAATTCATACTGCTGCAAAGATGCAAAATTATTAATTCCTAAGTTTAAAATTAAACACTAAAGTGCCTGTTTGTTCATCGGCATTGCCTGCATTTAATTGCAGTGTTTTTGCTTTTTGAATAGCAATATTTCTGATTCGTTGATTGGTAGTTGTAGTGCCTTTAGGATTAATTACTGCGGCTATAACCCCACCAGATTTATTTACGGTAATATCAATAGCTACTTTTGCATTTTCATTGAAGTCGTCTTCAAAAGAAGGCAATTTGGTAATTCTTCTACCATCTAAACCGCTTCTAATTGCTACACCACCAGCTCCGCCCAAACCGCCATTTCCACTTGATGCATTTCCTTGGTAACTGTCTGAATTAATATTTCCTGTAGGTTTTCCTTGATCTCCTTTTCCACCAGCAATACCTTGGTTGGTTATTCCATTGTAACTATCTGCTAAATTTCCACCACTGCCTTTATTGGTATTGCCACTGAACACTGCTTTTGGCTTTGGGTTGGATGGAGCTAAGCTGCTGTTATTGTTAGGTTTACTATTTAATTTAACAGTGCGCTGATTTAATGGAACATCTTCTTCAGATGAATTGTTTTCAGGGATTGAAATGGTTTCTTCTGATGGATTAATTGCTGTATTATTCTCTTCTTGACTTGCTGTACCAATTGAAGCAGGAGGGACTGATCCATAACCTGTTTCTGCATCGCCTAAATTAACTTCAATGCCTTCGCCTCCTACAGGTTCCTGAATGGCTGGCTGTTGATATTGTACATAAAAGAATATAGAAAAAAGAATTACAGTTATAACTAAAGTTATAATACTGGCTTTAAGTTGATCCTGCTTTTCTAACAGCTGTTCTTGATTCATACACATTAAAATTACAATAATACCCTAAGTAATATTGGAATAGAACGTTAATCCTTTAAAAAGATATCATACCCAAATCTTACTAATGTAGCCATTACCACCAGCAAAAAGAAAATTCGGATAAACTGATTGCCTTTGTAGATGGCCAATTTTGCTCCTAATATTCCCCCAATTGCATTGCATACTGCCATTGGTATGGCAACAGACCAAAGTATAGTTCCTTTTAACATGAATAAAGAGATTGACCCTAAATTGGTGGAAAGGTTGATTAGTTTGGCATAAGTTCCAGCTTTTAAAAAATCAAATCCCAATATTCCAATAAAAGCCATGATAAAAAAACTACCAGCCCCAGGTCCTATGAACCCATCATAAAATCCAATCACTAAGCTGATTATAATGGCATACTTTAATTGTTTCTTATCAGTTAATTGTTTGTGTACAGTTTGTCCAAAGTTTTTCTTAGAGTAGGTATAAATAGCAACTACTATTAAAACAACAAAAATAACTGGTTTCATATACTTATTGCTAACAATAGAAAGCAATTGTGATCCTGCAAATGCAGCACAAAAAGCAATTAAACATATTACCCCAACCTGCTTCCAGTTTACGGTCACTTTTTTTAAGTATTGTTTAGCTGCAAATGCAGTACCTGTAAATGCGGGTATTTTTAAGGAGCCCATTACTGTTGCAACAGGAAATTGTGGTAATAGCATAATGCCTGCTGGTAATTGAATTAATCCGCCACCTCCAACAATAGCATCTACAAATCCTGCCAAAAAAGCAAAAATGCATAATAAGATTAGGGTGTTGATATCCATTGTCCCCTTATTTATTTTTAAAAGTGAAATTAGCAATTACTAATCCTGCAATTACGAGTATACCGCTATAGAAATGAATAGGAGTAATGGATTCGCCTAAAATCAAAATTGCTTCAAGGGTGCTGAAAATAGGTATTAAGTTTCCAAATAATACGGTTCTACCAGCTCCCAATTTTGAAATGGCTAAATTCCAACACCAAAATGCTAAAACGGAAGTTCCTATTCCAAGGTATAAAATTGAGCTTATTAGGGTAGTTGACCATTGAGTGGAATTGTCTACTAAAGATTGTTCCAATAAATAAAACGGGAATAACATTAGTGTGCCTATTACAAAAATGATCAGCAAAAATGATAAGGCACTAATTTGTACAGGCTTTTTTCGAACGAGTATATTGTAAACTGCAAATGCAAATGCTCCAGCTAATATCCATGCATCACCGCTTGAAAATTTGAATGAAAGCAATATTTCCCAACTCCCTTTAGATATCAGTAAAACAATGCCAGCAATGCAAATAGTCATTCCGATGATTCTATAAAAACCGAGTCGTTCTTTTAAAAAAACCACTGCCATTATTGTTGCAAAAATGGGAGAGGAGGTTGTTCCAATTAGTGCCATATTGATTGCAGTAGTATTATGCCCCGCAACATAAACAAATGTGTTAAATAGGGCAATTCCTGTAAGTGCAATCAAACTTAATATTTTCCAGTTTGCTTTAATATAGGGAAGTTCAGCAATCACTTTTTTATACGCAAAAGGGAATAATACCAATGAAGCACATGCCCAACGATAAAATGCCAAACTGATTGGGCTAATAGAGTGGCTTACTTTTCTTGCTATAATAAAATTACCAGACCAAAGAAGTGTTGCAATTATTGCAAGTAAAAAACCCTGAACAATATGGTTGCTTAATTTAGACTGCATTATTGTAAAGGAGCTCCTGCAAATTGGTGGTTATAATCCCCTTTAATTCTTTCCATTGGTGGATTAAAATAGCCAAATTTTAAATTGGGAAATTCTTCTTGAATTAAATCCATCATTTGCTTAACACCCAACATTTCACCTGTGTCTGTCATTCCTATTTTACCCATATACCAATCGGGATCAATATTGAAATTTCGCCATTGAATCATATTTAAATTGGTATCTGCAATTAGTTTTCTTAGGGCTTCATATTCTGCTTCGCTATCTGTAATTCCTGGGAAAACAAAATAATTGATGCTGGTCCATCCGCCATAGGTGCGCATCACTTTCAAGCTTTCTATAATGTCTTCAAATGCATAATTATTAGGTCTGTAGTATGCTTCATAAATATGTTTTTGTGCAGAGTTGGTGCTTACCCGCATACTATTTAAACCAGCTTTACAAAGTGCATCTACAGCTGCTGGTTTAGATCCATTAGTATTAATATTTATACTACCTCTATTGGTGTGTTTTCTGATTTCTATAATCGATTCCCTTATGGTCTCCCACATAAGCAAAGGTTCTCCTTCACAGCCTTGGCCAAAACTAATTATAGGGAAAGGCGCATTCATTAAATGGGGCACTGTAAATTCAACAATTTCTTCTGCCATCGGCTTAAAGGTTAGTCGGTCTTGTGTACTAACAATTGTTTCTTCTTCTGGCTGAAATGAAATACATCCGATACAATTTGCATTGCAGGCTGGTGATGTAGGAACAGGGCATTCCCATCTACCTAAGGAAAAATTTCTTGCAGCAGGACAATGATAAGTCATGCAGCAATTTTCCATCAAATGTTTAACTAATCTGTTTTCTGGATAAGCATGTAACAAATGGGTAGTACCTTCTTTTACTTTTGTATCATCAAACCCAGCCGCTTCTTGGCGAATATCTTTCTCTATTCTAACCGCTGGCACATAATTTTTTTCATTCATCCAACCAACTGCTGTATAACAAAATAATGGAAGTGTTGGAGCATCTGGCATGGTTTCGTATGCAGCAATAAATAAACCAGTATACGCAGGTGGTATAAATGCTGCAACAGCCCATCCTTTTTCGCAAAGTCTCATTTCACCCGTTTCAACATCAATGCCTATGCCTCTTCTTCCCGGTAACTCATATAAGTTTCCACCCTGTGGTAATTCTATCCATTGATCAGATTCAACTGGAAAGGCATCCCATCCTGCACGGCCTACTGCATAAAGGGTGTCATCCTCATAAATGTTTCCCTCGCCATCGGAGTACAATAAAAATGGTTTAACTAACATAAGCTGTTTTTTCTATAAGTGCTTTCGCAAATGCATTAAATTCTTCTTCAGTATTTTTAGTCGTATCAGACTCTAATTCCTTTTGAATTAGTTGATCATTTTTGAAATCAATTGTTAATAGGCCATCCTTCAGCACAACATTATTTAATGCGGCCCATTCATATCTTTTTTTAGGGAAACTATTAAATACTATTTCATTTTCATCAAACGCAATTTCTTCAGGAAATTTTACTTGCTTTTCTAACATTGCAGCCAATAAATAAATCAATGCAATCCATAAGCCATCTTCCATGCTATACCAACCCATTGCGCCTAAAAGAAGTCCAAATCTAAAAAAGGGGGGAGTACCTCTTTTCTTTTGCCAAATACAAAATATACCCCATCCTGCGGTTAATACTGCAAATGCAACCGAAGAAATCCAGTTGATTGAGCCGTTAATAGCATTTCCAATAAAAGCGATTACTGCAATCAGCAGCATTATTTGGCTTACATTATCAACCGTTGTATAGTTTCGCTTTTTTAGTACGATGATATAGTCAAATGTTTTCATTATACCATTAAGTTACAAAGTCTCCATAATAATCTTGCCCCTACATTGCTGTCCCAATCTGTTTCACCTACTCCAATTTCAACCAAATCAAATCCAATTAATTCTCTACCGCTTTCTTTGATTTTTTTAATTAAGTAAATTATTTCTTCACTTTCAAATCCTCCAGGAACAGGTGTGCCTGTGTTAGGGCATAATTTTCTGTCTAATCCATCTATGTCAAAACTAATATATACTTTTTCAGGAAGCTGTTGTATAATTTCCTCTGTTATGTTTTTCCAAAGTTGTCCTTCAAAAAGTCTTTCTTTAATATTTTTATCAAAATAGGTGATTACCCTAAAATTGCTATTGCAGATATATTCCCATTCTTGCTCACAATAATCCCTTACACCTACTTGTACCAATTTTGTAATTGCTGGAATTTCATTTAATGCATTATACATAATGGATGCATGTGAATAAGTAAAATCTTCATACTTTATTCGAAGGTCGCAATGTGCATCAATTTGTAAAACACCAAAAGAGCCATGCTTCTCTGCAAGTGCTTTCATTAATCCTAGAGGAGTGCTATGATCTCCCCCCAAGAGCCCAACTATCTTTTGTTTGTCTAATATGGCTTTGCTTTGTTCGTATACCCAATTATTTAAATAGTTACTGCCCTCATTAATTTCTTTTACACTTTTGCACATGAACTTATTCTTCAATAATTCAGCCCCTTGAGCAATATAGTCTATGTAGAGTTCAGCTTCTTTTCTTAAATAATCGCTTTTAAGCAAAAGTTTTTTGTCAATCTCTTTCATGAAAAAACCTTGCTTCCAGCCAGCATTACCATCCATGTCCATTAAGTCTACTTGCATGCTACTTTTAAAAACATGTTCAGCAGCTCTTGCTGTTCCTGCTCCGTAACTCACGGTTACTTCCCAAGGAACGGGAAGTATGATCACTTTTGACTCTTCTTCGGTAAATGGAAGTCCAAAAATATTGTTGTTGGGATTGGCAACTGCATTGGGATTAAAGCCAGTTAAATCGTTCATGATATGAAGTATTGAAAACGGGGTGCAAGTTAGTTCCTTAATTGGTAATACTATACTATTTTATGGCTTATCTGGGCTCATAATACCTATTAAATGAATCAAATAAGACCTTGAAGGGCAAAAAAGGGAGAAAATACAGCAAATAAACAGGTATAGCTGCCAAATTCAATCCGTAACTAATCCCGTTTGCAACAGCGAAAAGTACAACTAACCACTTATTTCTGTTGATGATTTTGAATGCCAAAACTGGGTTTAAGCAGAAAGGAATCAATATAGCCCACCAAATAAAGTTGTAAAAAGCATTATTAGCTAGTTCATAGTAACTAATATTGAACAGCAACATCAATAATGCGGTTAATAGGCTCCATGCCCTAGTTGGGATAAAAAAACCAACCAAAACCGCAGTTGAAGCAAGAATGCTAATAGCTGGCCTAAACCAGTTGTTGATATACCAGCTTGATTGTTGAAGTTTTATTTGATAAGGCATTTGATGTAATCCCATTTGTACTACCATAATTATAAAGAGTACACCAAATACAATTCTTGCCATAAATAGCCTAAAATCTTCCGTAGTTAGTGCATTCTTATCAGTATTTGTAGACATTTTAGCTATTTGTGGAAAGTTGAAAATTTTAACATGCTTCAATAAACAACAAATCTATTTACCTATTGTTTTTAAATTACCTTTGCACAACAAAATTAGCTATGAAAACTACTCATATTATCATTCTTGTTTTAATTGCTGCGGCTATTGCGGTTTTGGTTCAATACAGTGGAGATCTTACCACTTACGAAACCATTGCATCTGCAAAAGAGAAAGAAGGGAAATTTGTCAATTTAATTGCCAAACTAGACACTACACAAGCAATTGAATACGATGCTGTGAAAAATCCCAATTATTTAAGCTTTACAGCCATTGATACTTTAGGCAATTCTATTAAGGTTATTTACCATGACACTAAGCCTACCGATATGGAAAAAAGTGAGCGTATTGTGTTAAAGGGTAAAGTGCAAAATAATCAATTTGAGTGTGAGCATATTTTACTCAAATGTCCTTCTAAATACAAGGATGATCCGAGTGCAATGAAGAAACAATTGCAAACTTCTAACTAACTCTTTTATACTTAAGAACTGATACATGAATTATATTGGTGAACATTTACTGCCCGGTCAAATTGGTCATTTTTTTGCCATCCTAAGTTTAGTTGCCTCTTTGTTGGCAACTTTTGCTTTTTTTAAGTCGGCAAGTACGCCATTAAATGAAGACAAACGTCCTTGGCTTTTATTAGCTAGATGGGCTTTTTTTGCTGAAACCATAAGCATCTTAGTATTATTTGCTTGTTTGTATTATATCATCTCAAATCATTTATTTGAGTATAAATATGCATATACGCATAGTGATTTGAGTTTGCAATTTGAATATTTATTGAGTTGTTTCTGGGAGGGGCAAGAAGGAAGCTTTATGTTGTGGAGTTTTTGGCACTGTGTTTTAGGATGGATACTTATATGGAAAGCAGGAAAGTGGGAAGCCTCTGTAATGACTGTTATTAGCTTTGCCCAATTTTTCATGGCTACCATGTTATTGGGCATGTATTTCTTTGGATCAAGAGTAGGTATTAGTCCATTTGCACTGTTACGTAACGAAATGGATGCGCCTATTTTTAGTCAGCCTAATTACCTAGAATTCATTAAAGATGGTACAGGATTAAATACTTTATTACAGAATTATTGGATGGTTATTCATCCGCCTATTCTTTTTCTTGGGTTTGCTTCTACTATTGTCCCTTTTGCCTATGCCATTGCTGGCTTAGTAAAGAAAGACCATGATTGGATCAAGCCTGCTTTACCTTGGGCTTCTTTTTCTGGCGCCATTTTGGGTACTGGTATTATGATGGGTGGGGCATGGGCCTATGAAAGTCTTTCATTCGGGGGTTATTGGGCTTGGGACCCTGTAGAGAATGCTTCTTTGGTTCCTTGGTTAACATTGATTGCTGGCCTTCATACGAACCTGATTTACAAAAACAGTGGATACTCATTAAGGCCGACCTATTTTTTCTATATCATCAGTTTTGTCTTGATTTTGTACTCTTCCTTCTTAACGAAAAGTGGAATCTTAGGTGATACGTCTGTTCACTCTTTTACCGATATGGGATTGAATGCACAGTTATTATTATTTGTGCTCATCTTCTTTATACCTGCGATGGTATTGTATTTTGTACGATTCAAAAGTATTCCTTCTATCCAAAAAGAAGAAAGTACTTATAGCAGAGAATTTTGGATGTTTATAGGTTCATTGGTCTTGTTTTTATCTGGAATGGTCATCATTGCAAAAACATCAACTCCTGTATGGAATAAAGTTTTTGGAACCAATATAGCACCACCACAAGATCCTGAATTTGCTCACAATCAAATCCAAATATTTGTAGCAATCATTTTAGGGATGCTTACTGCAACTACTCAATACTTAAAATATAAGGATACGCCAAAGGGAATGTTTTGGAAAAAAATTCTCATACCTACTATTATAGCCATTGCAATTTCAGCATCAATTAGTGTTTGGGGTGATATTTCTTATACCAAGAAAGGGCCAGGATTTTTGGCTGCTATTCATTTAGGCATTTTTGCTGCTGTTTATGCGGTTGTTGCAAATACTGCCTATTTATGGTTGGGAATAAAAGGTAAAATAAAAGCTGCAGGGCCCTCTGTTGCCCATATAGGATTTGGATTAGCCTTGGTGGGAATATTAATTTCATCTGGCAAGAAAACAGTCTTGAGTTGGAATACAACTGGTGTTACCCCATTAAGTATTGAGAGTAAAGATGAAAAGGGCAATCCAGCAGGAGACCCTGCAGAAAACCTCACTTTGTTTAAAGCAGTGGCAACCGATATGGGTAAGTACATGGTTACCTATACAATGGATACTACCAATCCTAAGGATCGTAAAAGATATTTTGAAATTGATTTTAAAGCAAAAGATGGTTCTGAGCAATTCAAGTTGTATCCCGATGTAATAAAAAATAATAAAGGGATGGAAGGGTTTGCTGCAAATCCAGCTGCAAAACATTATTGGCATAAAGATATTTTTGTTTACATCACTTCATTTCAGGAAAATAGGGCTGCTGATACCGTTAGTTTTAAAAATAAAACGGTAAAAGTTAACGATACTTTGTTCTATGGAAACGGAATGATGATTTTAAATAAAGTAGCCGTTAATCCAACTGAATTGAAAGCAAAATATGCTGATGATGAAACTGCTTTGTTCTTAGATATGACCATTATTTCTAAAGAAGGAAAACAATACAGAGCATATCCCGGAATTGCATTGAAAGGGCAAGAATTAAGATCTTTACCTGATAGCGTGATTTCACAAAGCCTTGTATTGAAATTCAATAAAGTAATTGATCAGGAAGCAGGCAAGTTAGAAATTGGGGTAAAAGAAAGCGGCAATATTACCGATTTAATTACCCTGAAAGTATATCAATTCCCTATGATCAATTTTTTATGGATGGGAATTGTGATTATGGTCATTGGCTTTGTGATGTCGATTATTCAACGTGTTAAACAAATTCAAAAGTCTGTTTTATAGTTACGGCAGCGTAGGTTACTTTTTTAGTGTCATGGTATTAATATTAGTCTAATTTGACTAAATTGAATAACATTGAAGCCCCAACGCAACTATATTATTTCATTCATTTTCTTAAGCTTAAGCTATTGTAATGTATATAGTCAAGAGAAAGGATTATACGATACAGTAAAAGTTTATGCATATATAACTCCAACTGGAGACACCATCGGAGAATCTTGGCTACCTAGTATTTTGGTAGTTAAAAAGCTAACAGCTGCTCAAAAAAACTATTGGGCAGATTGGACTCGATTAAGAAATGCTGTATATGTAACTTATCCTTACGCAAAAGCTGCTTCTCGAATCATTAATGAAATAAATATTCAATTGGTCAATGTAAAGGATAAAAAGCTTCGTAGGCAAATTATCCGATCTAGAGAAAAAGAGATGAAAAAACAGTTTACAGATCAATTAACAAGGTTGTCTGTATACCAAGGCAGAGTGCTGATGAAATTGATTAATAGAGAAACTGGCAATAATTGCTATGAAATAATTGATGAATATAAAGGGTTTATGACTGCGGCTTTTTGGCAAACAGTTGCTGTGCTTTTTGGAAGTAATTTAAAGCAGGCTTATGACCCTACTAGCAAAGATGCAGATATAGAAAAAATAGTAAAAGATGTTGCCAAGATGTATGGTTATCCAGGTTAACAATACTTTGCTAAATATTTTTTAAAATCGGTTCTCGAAATCATATTCGCTCCAAGGCTTTCTAGATGCGTTGTATAAACCTGGCAGTCAATTAATACGATTCCCTCTAATTTCAACTGATTTACCAATTCAATAAATGCAAATTTACTTGCATTGGAAACTTTGCTAAACATACTTTCTCCAAAAAATAGTTTGCCCACCTTAATTCCATACAAACCACCAACTAATTGATTATTCTGCCAAGCTTCTGCAGAATGGGCAATTCCATTACGGTGCAATTCATTATAGGCAAATTCTACTGCATCGGTAATCCAGGTTCCATCTTGCCCCATTCTTGGTTGATTTTTACATTGCTTAATTACCTCGGCAAATGCTGTATTTGTTTTATATTCAAAAAGCTTCTTTTTAATTACTTGATGCATGCTTTTGCTAATCACTAAATGTTCTGGAAATAAAACAAAACGAGGATCAGGACTCCACCACAATGGAGTTTCACCTTCATACCAAGGAAAAATACCTTTTCGATAGGCAAGTATAAGTCGTTCAGGGGACAAATCACCACCAATAGCTAGTAATCCATCTTCCAATGCATCTTCAATAGGAGGGAACCAGATGGTTGAGGAAAGTATATGCATTAATTGTTTTGTTCAACAGTTGCGCCTATGCCCCTGTCTGTGATGCTATTGCACATGGGTTTTAATGTATCGTAGTCCCCTTTTTTAACCGCATATTTGCCCTTATGATGCACAAACAAAGCACATTGCTCTGCTTGTTCTAAACTATGCCCACATACTTCCATTAAAGTTTCAATAACCCATTCAAAGGTGTTTACCTCATCGTTCCAAACAATCAAGCTATACGAATCAGCAATAGCGATAGCTGTTTCGGAATCGGCGGCTTCCCAAGTTTGAGGATTATTCGAAAAATAGAAATTGGACATGATGTAAAATTATGAATTAGACGCTTATTTCAAAAAAAATGAAATTTTGTTGCCAAAAAAACATAATTTTTTTGGGTAGTTTAATTCGAGACCCTATTTTTGCACTCCCAAACAATAAGGGAGCATAGCTCAGTTGGTTTAGAGCATCTGCCTTACAAGCAGAGGGTCCGCGGTTCGAACCCGTGTGCTCCCACAAAGGTCTCGATTTTTCGAGGCCTTTTTTATTTTTCCTCATCCTTGGTGTTAATTCTGTCTTTAAAGATGATTGATTACCCTATATAAGAACGGTAATCATTATTTGGGTAAATTGTACCTAATTCAAAAAGTGAAAATGAAACGATTGCTGTTAATTGGTATATTATTTCTTCAGATAAATCAAATGTTGGGTCAGGTTTTTCAAACAGCCAATAAAAATGCCACACCAACAACTGTGAAGCTTTTCAATAATTTATTCAAAGCATTACCAGAAGGCGTACTATTTGGCCACCAAGACGATTTGGCTTATGGTTTAGGCTGGGAATATATTCCTGGCAAAAGTGTAGTTCAAGATGCTGTTGGAGAATATCCTGCAATGTATGGTTGGGAATTAGGCGATTTAGAATTGGATGCTGTTTTTAATTTAGATAGTGTGCCGTTTAATAAAATGAAAGAGTTTATTAAAGAAGGATATGAAAAAGGAGGAGTAATAACCATTAGTTGGCATGCCAATAATCCTGTAACTGGGAAAAATGCATGGGATATTGGCGGGAATGCAGTTGCATCTATTAATCCAGGAGGAGAAAAGCATGCATTGTATAAATCGTGGTTAGATAAAGTGGCCGCTTTTATGCTTGATTTAAAAAATACTAGAGGGGAATATATACCTGTCATTTTTAGACCATTTCATGAATTCACAGGGAACTGGTTTTGGTGGTGTCAAAATGTTTGTACACCTGAAGAGTATAAAACATTGTGGAAGTTTACTTTTAACTATTTAACCAATACCAAACAAGTTCATCATTTGTTATATGCATATAATCCTGAAAAATTTGATACAGAAGCTGGTTATATGCAATATTATCCAGGCGATGAATATGTAGATATTATGAGTTTTGATTTTTATCAGTATGGAGACCCTTCCAACAATAATGATTTTGAAAATACTTTGGAAAAGCGATTAGGCATATTAACAGAAGTATCCAAAAAGCATAAAAAACTTCCTGCTTTAGCCGAAACTGGATTCATGAATATTCCCTATTCAGAATGGTTTACAAAGAAGTTAATGAAAGGGATAGGCAATCATCAAATCTCCTATGTGCATTTATGGAGAGATGGGGGATTGGTAAATGGGACTGGAAAATATAGGTTTGCTCCTTCTCAAGATCATTTTATTCCTGTAGGAAGGGATCCATCTTTCATGGATTTTTATAAATTGTATATCTCGAATAAGTTCATTTTTGAAAAGAAAGCTCGTGATTTAAAATTATACCAATGAGACGATTCATTTTTTTAGCGCTCCTTTTTTTAACCTTTAAGGCAAATGCTCAAAACAACTTGTATGATTCTGTACTTGCCAAAAAATTGGGTGCAGATGAGTATGGAATGAAGGGATATATTTTGGTCCTTCTAAAAACAGGCCCGAATAAAACAACCAACCAACCATTCATTGATAGTTGTTTTGCAGGGCATATGCAGAATATGGGGGTAATGGTTAAGGCTCAAAAATTGGTGGTTGCAGGTCCGCTTGGAAAGAATGATAAAACATACAGAGGTATTTTTATCTTGAATTTGACCAGTCTTGAAGAAGCGGAAAAGTTACTTCAAACAGACCCAGCCATAAGTTCAGGTTTACTTTCAACAGAATTATATAAATGGTATGGATCTGCTGCGTTATCTGAATACTTACCAGTTGCAGAGAAAATCAGCAAAAATTAATTTAATCATGTGGCGTACTTAATTTTTTATTATGCAAAAACTAGTTCAATATATAAATGAGTTAAAAACTTTTTTGCCTAGCGCAAATAAAATCAATGAAAAAGTTTCTTCATCAAGTGTTGGTTGGCATATTGATCATTCATTATTAGTTATTTCACAAATAATTGCTGCAATGGAAGCCTCAGACCCAGCTAATTACTATTTTCAATTTAACCTAAAGCGTTTTTTAGCATTTAGTATGAATCGATTTCCCAGAGGGGTTGCAAAAGCACCCAAACAAGTTAAACCTACGGAAGCTTTTAATGAAGTAAATACTATTGCCAATTTTGAAAAAATAATTCATCGTTTAACCATCCTAGAAAATTTAGCCCCTAACCAGTTTTTTACGCATCCTTTTTTTGGAAAATTGAATAAAAAAGCTACAATAAAAATGCTGAGTATACATACTGCTCACCATATCTTGATTATAAAAGATATCATTCATAAACAAGCATAGCTCTCGAATGTAAACTTTGTATCTTAGCAAAAAACAAAATACTATGATACAAGCTAAAGGATATGGTGCTACAAGTAAGGAAAGTGAAATTGTTCCCTTGTCATTTGATAGAAATGAAGTAGGTGCAACTGATGTTTTAATAGACATTCTTTATTGCGGGATTTGCCATTCTGATATTCATACAGCTAGAGGTGAATGGGGGCCTGCTATTTATCCTGTAGTGCCAGGACATGAAATTGTAGGTAAAGTTGTAAAAGTAGGAGATCAAGTAAGCCGTTTTAAAGTGGGCGATATAGCAGGTGTGGGTGTATTTGTAGATTCTTGCAGATCTTGTGCTCCATGCAAAAAAGGATTAGAGCAATATTGTGAAGAGGGAATGGTTCCTACCTACAATGGTTATTATCGAGACAAGAAAACACCTACATATGGAGGGTATTCCAACTGTTATGTTATAGATGAGAAGTACACATTGCATATACCACAAAAAGAAAATTTAGCAGGAGTAGCTCCATTACTTTGCGCTGGCATCACTACCTATTCTCCATTAAAGTTTGCGGGGGTAGGGAAAGGACACAAAGTGGCTGTTTTAGGTTTGGGTGGCTTAGGCCATATGGCTGTAAAATTTGCTGCATCATTTGGTGCAGAAGTAACCATGTTGAGTACTTCTCCTTCTAAAGAAGCCGATGCAAAAAAATTAGGTGCACACCATTTTGCCTTATCTACTGACCCGGCCCAAATGAAGGCATTAAAAGGAAAGTTTGACTTTATTTTGAACACTGTTGCAGCTGTTCACGATATGAATAAATTTCTAGATTTACTTACATTAGAAGGGAAGATGATTATAGTGGGAATTCCTCCAGAAGATAGTGCATACAATGCTGCTAAATTGATTTCAAAAAGAAGAAGCATTATTGGTTCAATGATTGGGGGAATAGCAGAAACCCAAGAAATGCTGAACTACTGTGCAGCGAATAATATCTTTTCAGATATTGAATTAATAAGTGTCAAAGACATTAATACTGCATACGAAAGAGTCATTAAATCGGATGTAAAGTATCGTTTTGTGATTGATATGAAAACGCTTTAGTTCTCAATTTCAACAATTAATTCAACTTCAACAGCCATATTAAAGGGAAGTGTGTTTGTTCCAATTGCAGAACGAGCATGCTTCCCTTTTTCACCAAAAGCAAGTACCATTAAGTCGGAAAACCCATTCATTACTTTTGGCTGCTCATAAAAATCTGAACTGCTATTAACTAGGCCCAATACTTTTACTATTCTTTTTATTTTGGAAAGTTCACCTAGTTCTTTTTTTAATACCGCTAATTGATTAATAGCAGTAAGTCTTGCAGCTGAATAGCCCTCTTCTATAGTTAAGTTGTTCCCTAGTTTTCCAGTGATGTATTTTCCTGATTGATCAGATGGCCCTTTACCGGAAAGGAATAATAAATTGCCTGTCTTAACAACGTTAACATAGTTGGCTACCGGTGCAGATAAATTGGGCAATTGTATACCTGCAGCTGCTAATTTTTCTTCTGGTGTTTGTGCAATAGTTTTTTCAATCAAAAAAATACTAATTATTAATATTATTTTTTTCATTTAGTAATTATTTGGTTCTATAAAGGAAGGAAGTTGTTTTGGCTGATGAATTCGAAATTGTTTATGTGGAATAAATTCTCCTGACAATAGTTCAACTGATTTTTTTGGCACTTTAAAACTCTTTGCTAAGAAATCGATTAAAAAGGCAGTGGCTTTCCCATTTTCAGGGGCAGTCATAATACTGATTTTGATTTGATTGCCTTTGACTTTACCCCATAAGTTGGTTCTTGCTCCAGCACTGACCAGTACGTTTAAATACAATACATCTTTCTCCCAGCTGTAAAAAGATTTTGTCATGTACTAAAATTAGTGATTGCTGTACATTTTTTCACCTGCAGTTACTGCAAAAGGTAATATATTTTGGGGTGGGGGAATAGGGCAGGTTGCAAAAGGTGTAAATACACATGGTGGATTGTAAGCTTTATTAAAATCAATCATAAAGTTGGGGGATTCTGCTTCTGTTTTTAGAATGTATAGGAACCTTCCAGCTGAATAAGTAGATTGTCCAGATGTAGCATCTCCCATTACAATTAATAAATAATCACCTTCTGATATTGCATCTAATGTATAAAATTGACCTTTATACTCAAACCTAATTTTCCCTACTAGTTCTGTAGGATTTTCTTGTCCTAATGCATTCTTAATAATAATATCTTGTTTAAAAGCAGGCTTAATTAAATTGGCTTTTAAGCGCCAACTACTATCGGTTTCAAAATACTCAATACCTGCAAATTTTTTTAGTTGATTTGATTGAAGGTTACGTAATCTAACCCCAATTTTTTCGCCACGTTGTATGATTGTAAAACTCAGGTTTCGATGATTTACAACAGCAGAAGGGGTTGATTCGCTATATAATAGGATTTTATTTTTTGTGCTTTTCCCATTTACTTCAAAACTGATTCCTGCTGCAGGCTTTAACCATACACTGTCTCCCTTTCTAATTAATTCGCCCCCATTAGAAGCGATGGTGCCTGAAGGAAATAGTATTTTATTATTGTTTCCCGATCCAAATTTATTTACTCCTTCATTTAACCAAAGCAATCCTTCTAAATTTAGCCATCCATCTTCTGCTTTTAAAGCCCGTATTCGAGCCCTTTTCCAATCTTCAATTTGCTCTTTATAACTTTTATTTAATAAATCACTAACATGGTTATTAAAGCTATCTATAAATGCTTGATAATACTGACCTGTTGCAGGGCCAGCAAATCCGGCGTGAATATTTTGTATAGTTCTGTCTGAACGTATAAAAATAGTAGTAGGGAAACCGGTAAAATTTTTTAAAAGTGGAAACGTTTTCATTACCGCTTCACCATTCGATATTCCCCCAAAAACTTGTTGATATTCAATGCCAAATTTCTCTTTAAAACGCGCCATAGTTTTTTGTGCATATCCTAACTCTTCTTTTACTTCAAATTGTGCAGTAATTACTTCAACCCCTCTTGCTTTGTTTTCTTTGTACCAAGCAGATAAAAATTTTGCTTCATCCGCACAATTAGGGCACCAAGTACCTCCAATGGTTAATATAACTGGTTTATTAAAATACATTGAATCATCTAAACTAATTTTTTTGCCTGCTATATTGGGCAAACTAAAATAAAATGGCTGCTGTATACTCTTCAGTTGAGTTAGTGTTGAAGGATTCGGCGGAGCTGCTGCGTCATTTTTATAAGCCCTTATTAGCTGAACCGATTTCAAACCTTGTTGAATCCCTTTGATAGATCCATCTACCTCAATACTTCCGGTAAACAATAATGGGGAATATCCAATAAATAAAGAGAATTTGAATTCGCTTCCTTGAATTGCACCAAATGAATACCTAGAATCTCCACTGG